>ERZ827498.97-NODE-97-length-115265-cov-4.189957_pt1 | contig 115265 bp, 118 predicted proteins | sample MGYA00519865_ERZ827498 | MGnify/ENA primary metagenome ERZ827498 (study PRJEB31778, sample SAMEA3449328) | human gut metagenome | biome: human gut; feature: human-associated habitat; material: faeces | place: United Kingdom | collected 2010/2012 ...
TTTTCGCCTATCGAATTTCTTAATAATAGTGTCCAATATGATTGACAAACCTACATCACCAATTAATGATGCAGGGCAAGCGAAACATAAATCGCTTGTTCAATCTGCTTCATAACATTAGGTGTCAAATGCCCAAGTGTTTTAATAACACTAGATTTATTAATAGTCAATAGCTGTTCACACAAAACGGTGCTAGTTTTCAGTAAACCGCTTTCAACACCGATTTTAACATGGGTTGGTACATATTTTTTTGTAGCACTTGTAATCGGTACAACTATTATGCAAGGGGAGTGTGCGTTGCCCATGTTATTCTGTACAACAATAGCTGGTCTCCTACCTGTCTGAACTGACTCGCCTACATTTGGCAGATCAACCAAAATTATATCTCCTCTAGTAACTATATTTTTATTAACTCTTCTTTCTCTTGTTTCTGTGGTTATTACTGGTGTTATGGTGTTAATCATACGACATTCAACTCCTCTCTATTAAACGTTTTGTTGTCTCTATTTGTCTTTTTTGTCGTATTTTCTATATTATAATCTGCACTCGAATAATAGTCAATGTTTATTTGATTACTGATATGTTAATTATCTATGAAACGGGACGTTTTCAAAACTGAAATTACCGATATTAAAATTTAGATTTCCGACTTCTGACTTGCTCAAAATTCTTTTTACTTCAGAACTTATTTTGAATACCTGTGCCTTGTTATTTTTACTCTCGTAATTATCATATCCTATAACTTCTATTGGTACTTTACTGATAAGATGGCTATTTTGCAGACTCCATAAACCTGCAAATGCAAGCTCGTGTACATAATCGTACATGACATATGGTGTACATGAATAATCATATTCATCGTTCTCCGTGTCGCCAAACTGTAAATCTATATATAAATCTTTTAGACCGTCAAGCTGTTCCTCTGAAAGATTACCAAGTGTATAACAATCAATTGGCAGTATTGCTTCATGCTCATTTGTTTTAACTCTGGCAAAATCAATGTAATCAACTTTAAGAAAATTCATTAAATTATAACAATCCAAAGATTGAGGAGCAGGCGGCAAGGGAAGTGAGGGTACAACGTGTGTTCCATCATTTTCTCCAACTATGGTTAGTACAATATCTTTACAATTTATCATAACGGTACTGTTGTTATCTTCAACCGTCATTTCGGACAATTCAGTGAGATAGTCTACATCATCACCTAAGCCCAATGACATTATGTAATCGGCTAATAACAAATCATGTACCCTATCTAGTTCTAAGACAAGCCACTCAGGATCATCAAAATACGGCACTAATTTGTCACTTATGCTTTTTAGTGACTTGTATACAACAGGCTCATGCGACAATTTCAGAGCCGTTCCATAAATGTGGTCTGTATTTATGTTGTTAGTGATGATAAATTTGTTCCATAAATTCTCACGAGCAAATGTCATAAGCTCTTGTAATGTCATTTTTTTCATTTTATACACTCCTTTTATTCAATCTCAAAACGAACATCTGTTCTATAATGTTTATACTATACTACAAAACAAATGCTTTGTCAAGGGATATTTGTCCTTTATTTTGTACAGCAATAATTGCCATACTAATTACCACTATCACAATTCTATCACCATTCAATGTCTAAATCAATGATAAATTATTCCCAATAATAATTACACGATTTAACAGCGACAGTAATTTCTTCGGAAGTTCCATACAATGCCGATATAAACTTCTTTTCGGGTTGATGGGAATGAAAAAGACTCTCCATTCTCATTTACCCATATCTCATGTGACCCCTTACCTCTGCGTGAGTATGAAAACCCACGCTCGACAAGCAGCCTTTTAAATTTGTTTATGTTCATTCTGTTTGTTCGTCCTTCTTTTTTTAATTTTTGCAAGATTTGAAAACAAAACTTGCATTTTATTTACTTTAGTTTGTTGTATTACACTTTCTCAACATTCTAATAATTCCACTCTGACCCTTTGGCGTTACCATAGGTGTTAGTCCTATTCTGACTTCGCCATTCTGTATGTATGAGCTTTCTTTAAGCTGAAACCATGGCTGAGTGTCTATATACCTTTGATAAGGCATATTCTTATGACCGTCCTTACAGCCTAACACTTTTTTCTCCCTCAGAAAGTTAAACAACCTTGTTCTGCCTATCTTTATTCCATTCTTAGTTGCCAACTTTGCCATATCGTTCATTGAAATACAATCCTCAGAGGTTTGTATGTGGCTTGCAAAGTCCACAAGAGGTTTGTCCTGCTCTATCTTATTATTAAGCTGCCTGATCGTTGATAGATTGAGCCTGAACAATTCTCTCGTCTGAGCATCGGCATTTGGTAGATAGGTGTTAATGAACATCTCATCATTGGCTACATAACCACCTGTCTTGCGTATGGTTGGGAGAACTTCTGATGTAACCCAACGCTTAAATGTTTTAGCCTTTGGCAACTTACTTCCGAGAATAAGGGAATACAAGCCTGACTCGTTGATAAGAGTTATTTTCTGCTGTCCTCCAGGAGTGTCCAAAACGGACACCCCTTTATCTTCGGCACAAATATGTGTCCTTATTGCCTTTGCCGTTTCTTTGTACCCCAAAATCTCAGCCACATCTTTTCCGACAAACCAAGGCTCTCCGTCCTTAACTATTGTCCTCACTGTTCCAAATTCCTTGTTTGTGAATGTTTTAATTCCGTCCATTTTCTTTGTCCTTTCTGTTCTTAATTTACATTGTTGTTTGAAATTTCCTGCTTGCAAGCATAAAAATACACTATTGTCAAAGAAATAGTTCTTGACAGCAGTGTTTACTCATGATATAATATATTTACCAGAAGTAACACTTGTCAAAACACCATTACTATAAGTAATGTGCTTGTGTACTTTTGTTCACCTGACAACTCTGCTTGACTTTCCACGGACAGCAGAGTTGTTTTTTATTTGCCAACAATAGTTTTAGTTTCGTTTAGCCTTAGTACCAATTCAAACTTGTCATCTACATACATTTTCATGAATGTTTCCAACAAATCGTTCATTTTAATGCCGTTAATAGCACATTTTGACTTGAACTGATTTTGAATTTCGCTGTCTATTGTTGTTGTGAACGGTTTTCTATCCATTATTATTTTCTCACCTGCCTTTTATTATAGTATAATTTATTTTTATATGTTTGTCAACCATATAAAAATAAAAATCTTTCACAAAATTCTAGCGTATTTTTTGTTGAAATACACAATTTTAGTTTCTGAGATATTACACTTAAATCCTAAATCTTGATTTTCAGCCTAAAATATACTAAAATTTTCTTATAAAAAGTAATTCTAATTAATCTTAGAAATTGGAGGAAATAAAAAATGAGCAAAATAAAATTAATTCTTATTGCACTCATGACAATATTAGCATTGTCCTCATGTAATAGTAAAACAACAAGTTCCATATCTGACAGTAATTTCACTACCACTACAACAATTACAACAACCACCACTCCCACAACAACTTCTCATACTTTGACAACAACCAAACCATCAACTACCACAACTACTTCCAAATCATCAACTACTACCACAACGACTACAACCACAACGACAACTACAACTACCACGCATGATTATAGTTCTGAAATAAGTGCTTTAGAACAAGAAAATAATCGCCTACAGGGTGAAATCTCCACCTATCAGAACGAAATAAACAATGAGCAATCTGATATTTCCATCTATGAAATCTACAAATCGGATGCCGAAGATGATGTTGAGGAGGCTAAAATACAGCTTGAAAACGCCAATAAGAAAATGGTTAAAGTTTATGGTGATGGCGGTTGGACTACAGAAGTTGACTCAGAAGCAGTTTCAAAGGCTCAATCTCACTTAGACGATTGCCAAAGAGTTGTTGACGTGTACAATGAACTTATATCAGAAAGTCAAAGTAATATTGATTATTATAACACTTGTATATCCAATAATCAAAGTTCCATTGAAAGCAATAATAGTCTTATAAACGATTATCGTAGCAGATAATCATAAAACAGGAGGTAATACCATGAAGAAAATTTGTTCCATTCTTGTGATTGCAATAGGAATAACACTATTTGTGATAGGTTATACAACAAAAATTCCAAGCAAAAATTTAACCACATTTTCAATTTTGGAAGGTGACAAGTATAGTGCCATTGACGAATATGTTGGCGGTGACGCTTACAACTATATCATAGGAGCTTCACTTGTCAGCGGTAAAATAGCCGCTGCGAAAATTGAGAGAGTAATTTTCATATCCACTGGCTCATTAATTTTCTCCTTTGGCATAATTGGTTTTGCATTTTCATTTAAAACCAAAGAAAAGAAACCTAAAGAAAAAAAGGATGTCGGCGAGCAGGGTGACTTGTCACAAACTAACGAATAAATTTTACAAAGTTCCACAAAATAGTATTGACAAAATGGGTATAGTATGCTATACTATAAATGATGAAAGATTATCTCTATCATCTCTAATTTACGCTTCGCAATGTGCGACACAGAAACATTGTAGATACAATTACGTTTCACAATGTACGGCAAAGTAACATTGTAGTATTCAATTTACGCTTCGCAATGTGCGACACAGAAACATTGTAGTGATGCTGTCATTTTGGTTAATCTGAAGTGACAGCATATTTTTTGTATTAGGAGTGTCAAAATATGACGGAACATGGTATGTACTTTATTACACCCGACTATTATCAACTTATTCGAGATGTAGGAGGAACTTGGAATGATTGCAAGGAAAGACCCATTGTTTGTTTGATTAAGTCCACCGAAAATTCCAAATTGTATTGGGCAATACCTGTAGGCAAAGTAAATCATCGTGACACTAAAGCTATTAATCGTATTTATTCCTATATGAACAAAGATCCAAGAAATATTGCTTCTTGCTTTTATCACATTGGCAAGACAACCACCAAATCTATTTTCTTTATTAGTGATGCTTTTCCTGTAACAGATGTCTACATAGACAGAATTTATGAGGGTTATGATAAACAACAATATGTCATTGAAAACAACAATCTTCTGTCTGCTCTGAAATATAAACTCCAAAGAATTTTAAGTTATGAAAATACTAATCCAAATTTCTTCCGTCAACATATTACCGATGTTAAAAGAAAACTGTTAGACGAAATTAACAATTAAACAAAAGAGGTATTCTTATGTCCAAAATTAAATCAATAACAGACCAAGAAATATTATCATACTGGGACTCAATTAAATCCGTAAGAGGAGTTGCTATTAAACTCGGTATCTCGTGGCAAAGAGTTATTAAAAGTCTTTCTAGTTTAGGTATTATAGTTAATAATACCCACGCCAAAATCACTCAATACCACAAAGAAGGGAAGTCGGCTAATGAGATTGCCAACTTAATGAATATGAACGTTAATGTTGTGAAAGCCTATCTTCCACGCAACAGACCTCAATACAAAGTTAATCAATCTAAAAATGCTCTAGCAGTACAAAGGAGTAAAGAACGTCACAAAAAGCACTAAAGGGACTTTTAAAAGTCCCTTTTTATTTTACATACTTATCCACAACTTCCTTGCCCACTTCCATTTTTAACATTTGCTCTTTTACGAGTCTGCTATCGCAACCGCTATAATGTTGCTCAGTTATCCTCAGATCAGAATGTCCTAGGCTCTGACAGGCAATACGCAAATCTCTAATAACATCTTCGCTGCCTTTTTGAATACAACTAATATACAAGGAATGTGTCTGCCTAAAGCTGTGAGTACTATATTTACCTTCTATGCCGTGTTTGGCGGTTATATTCTTTAGAAATGTTGTAACGGAATTAAGTTCCATAGGAGCTATCCTGAGTAGCCTGCCGTTCCAATCATACTTCTCATTAGTATATATAATTTCTTCTTCTCCGTCCTCATTTAAGAAAGTATCCTCAATATATTTTCTTTTACGTTCTCCGCTTTGAAAAATATAATCTTCTGGGTCAAGTTTATAATACTTGATTATAAAATTCAGCATTTTCTTTGCAGTATCACAAAGCCATGCCGTTCTCCATTTGTCCGTCTTGTCCTCTTGTAATGTCAAGTAATCTACAATTTTGCCGTTGTTATCGGTTAAATCCTTGACCCTCAAGGTCATTATATCTCCGTAACGATAGCCTGAGTTGCAAGCAAAAATTATAATATTTGCCTTAAAATATTTTTTACTCTGAAACAAATCTTCCAAAATCACATTTAGATCATCAGGTCTGAACCAGCTTGCAGACTTCTGCCTGCTTGCCGTATGTTTTGTAATAGCATTTCTATGACCTTTTTTTCGCTTTGGCTGTTTTGTTATCTGTATTCCTGTCGGAAGTCTATCCGATAAATCGAAAATTTTGCAAGTTTGAGCCGTACTAATATTCATTTTCATTCACTCCCATCATATACACAATGTAAATATTATTCCTGCTATCAACATAACGCTTGTAAAGAGCAAGCCAAAACCACCATAGACAACGTTCTTCACTATCATTCTAACTTTTCTCTGGCGTTCTTCTCTGAGCCTTTGACGGCGTTTTGCTTTTAAATATGCCTTCCGCATATTATAATCTTGTTCTTCCTCTATCTTCCGTAGCTCTTCTTTACGATCGTTGTCTAGCATTTTCACAAAAAGTAATGTATTCGTATTTTCATTTTTCATATTTATTCCTCCTATATTTATTCCTACATAAAGAAATACTCCTATCAATCAATGTGATTAATAGGAGTATTTATATTTATTATATTAGTTTTATACACACAATCGCTTTCATATTGCAAGTAAACTGTCTATTTCTGCAAGTCTTTTAAGAAGCTTTTCACGCTCCACTTTTAAGCTTTCCACGTCTATATCAGATACGAGTTTAACGCCCTCGTGGTCTTTGATTTTGCTATAAATCGTTTCAGGAACACCTTTTACACGAACGATTGTGTTCTTATCAGCCGCTATTCTAGGACTTTTGGCAGAGCCACCCGAAGTGGCAAAGCCACCGTTTATAAGCATTGCATTGTCGGAGAAAATAACCTCTCTGTCACGATAAAGTCTTTTCAGAACAACGATTGAGCCAACTCTGATTTCTCCGTCCTCGTAACCCTCAGTATAAGTGTCGAGATCAAGATCTACTGTGACAGTGCTAACCGCACCAAGTTCTCCGCATTCACCATAGCATTCGATGAGTAACGCCTTGACAGCTTCCTTATTCTCCTCTGGGAAGACCCAGCAAGGGGCGTTCCACTTGCCCTGTATCTGCTTTGCCCCTGCGACAAAGCTCTTGTTATACGGACTGTTTACCTTGATTGTCTCGTTTTCAACTGTAACTTTCATGTTTTATCTCCTATTATATTATATTACTTCTTATTGTCAGGGATCTTAGCCCACATTTTCTCTCGATAAGCCAACTCTTGGCTATAGGTTTTATGCCATTGCTTATCCAGTTCTTTTCGTTCCTCAAGCGTAAGACTTCTACCCTCATCAATAGCCTTATAAAAGGCGTCATCATAAATCTTTTGAGCTTTGTCAAAAGCTCCAATTGGATTGTATTTTCTGTTAATTTCTCTCCGCTTATTTTCGCTGTGGTTTACCCACAAATAGATAATAAGCAAAATTATTGTAGCAAGTAACATTGATTATTCCTCCTCGTCCAACTCATACTCGTCATAAGTTTCTTCATTATTTCTGATATTGTATACAATATCCTCATCGGGATATGCTTCTTTAAAATAACACTGTAAGTCATCGGGTGTTGTAGCTATATAGATTGGTTCATAACTGCCCTCAAGCTTACTGCCTTTGATAGTTTTTCCGTCAACTTTGAACTCAGCAAGAGATAAGCTAATCTCACGCTCCAGCGGTGCGGTTTCAATGCCGTCTCCGTTAATTAGGTTTTCGATAGTCTCGCCCTCGTCCTCGTTTATCTTTTCACATTCAGCAACGAAATAGACTTCACATCTAAAAAAACGCCTTGTTGAAAACACTGTAAAATTAGTTATGTTTATAATATCTGAATGATATTTCTTCAATTCTGCTAAAGCTTCCACCTCGCTATCATAGATCTTAATAGGGTTTCCTATGTTTTCACACAAAGAAACTATATCAAACAATCTCTCAGGGAGCTTCCTTAACTCTACTCTTGACTCGAAAATTCCATATTTCATACAAATTTCTCCTTTGTTTAATTAATTATACCACAAAATTCCTCATTAGTCAACTAGAATTTTGTCGAAAACGTCCATAAAATCGGACAGTATGGCTATTTTTATTAACCACGTTTTGCACTCATTATCAGTATAGCCGTTACACTTCATTTGTGCGATATGTAATCTAATACGCTCGTTCCGTTCCAACGATCTAATACGCTCCATAAGACGCTTATCAGGGTGCTGTACTACCATGTTATTCTGCTTTTCTGTCATTTTAAATTCCTCCTTAAAAGTATGGTTTTATTCTACTCCAAATAACTTGTTATCACGTTCTATTTTCCTAATGGCTCCTCTCTTTGTCATCTCTGCTATTTCAATTCCACCACTTGAAAAGCCTACCCATATTTCCCTTGGAGTTCTCCAGCCGTTACACGTTAAGAAAGTAACTACTCTGTTTATTTGTGACAAATGTTTCCCGTCATTTGGTATTTTCTGTACATTCATTGATATTGTACCTCCTTATTCAGCAATATTTCTTATAACTTTCCACCTACCACGATAGAATTTTACGCTTAAATCGTCCATAAATTTCTCCGTTTTAGTGTTATAAATTCTGTTATCCTCAGTGATAATATAGTTCTTTGAATAATAATATGCATTAATCATCTTTACCAAATCTTCTCTAGTACCTGTTGACATAATAGTTTTAGTTTTAATTGTTACTCACCTCAATCCACCTTCCAAACATTCAAACAGATAACGCCCTTGTTATCAGCATAAACGTTATCAATGCTCGATACTTCCGCATAGTTCATATGCTCTGGAATATCTCCGTAATCTCCGTCATAAACAATTTTCTCCTCGTCATCCGACCATATCTGAATGTGTTGTACATCAGGATCAATGAATAGCTGCATAATGTCGTACACTGTCATAGTTAAATATCCTCCTCATTATTTACCAATGTAAATTCTTAAACGACTTCCATTGTCTAATGCAGCTATAACTTCATTTTCCGTATCAAGTCGAGTATAATTTAACCTATAATGCATACCACCTGAACGCAAATGCTTGCTAGCATAATCATTAAATTCTTGCATAGTCATTTGCTTTTCTGTTATACCTTCGTAAACTGTTACTCCGTCAAGCCTATGGAATGTAACATAATTATTCCGTTTAAAATCCTCAAATGATACAGCTTTCTTATACATTCTCAAAAGATGTGTTCCATAGTCATATAAGCTACAAATACGACTACCTATTTTTAGCTCAAATGCTCCAGACTTTTTATAAGGTTCGCTGTCACGTTTGAAATGTTCAGCCCACATCATAAACTCTGTTTTAGTATAGATGTTCGCCTGCCAATCGTCATTGTTACGTCCCTCAGCATCATTATTGCAGCCCTGCAAACTTAAATGCATGATTCTACCGTCTGAAAAATTGACAAACTTTGTTTTAAAAATAATTGGATGACCCATAACATTATTCCTCCTCATTGCCTTTTATATTTTCAAGTTCATCAGCGACTTTTAGCAAAAATTCCTTTATGCTATCAGCATCATCGACTAACACTCTTATGCTGTTAGGCACTCCGCTTTTCCCTCTTAAATTAACCCACATTGAAGCGTGTTCATCAGCATCAAAAATCATCGCCATTTCTCTAAATGCTCTTATAAAGTCTTCAGAAGTGCCGTTGTAAAAAACAGTTTCAACAACATCTTCGCCAGCATCGGAATAAAATTCTACATCGTGACAAAATTCATTATTGCCAGCTTCATATTTCTCCGATAATTTAACCTCATTGTTTCCCAAAACCTTAGTAATCTTTTTGTTTAACATAATAAGACCTCCGTTAATATATTTTTCCATTGCTATACATATAAATGAATGATACTCTTTGCAAGTATTCCCCTTGCTTCAAGTATATAAGAGGGGAATAATTCCCCTCAGAATGTTAAATCAATCCATTTTCTTTGAACTCTCTTATCAGTCCGTATTGTGTGCCAAGCTTTCTAAGTTTATCTTGTATTTCAGCTAATTCCGCATAGCTTATTGAGCTTTCTGACAAATCAGCTTGTAATTGTATTGCAAGTTCTCTTGTTCTTGCTTTTCCTCTTGTGTATTTGTTACTATTCATATAGTCAAGCCTCCTCATCGTCAAGACCATCGTCAATAAGGTCATCAATTTCCAGCTCATAACATAGGTCATTCAAGACCGCTTCTTGAGCAGCTACATAACGATAAACTTCACGCTTTTTAGTGTTCTTTTTATCGTTATTATATTCCCTGTCTGCCTGCTCAAGTGCTTCCGCTGTCTCATTGTACATTCTTATGATAGTCTTAATCATTTCTTCTCTTGTCATGGTTAATTCCTCCTTAATTATCTCTCAATTAGTCTGATTATATCATCGCCATATACAATAGCGTGGATATACTTTTCATTTTGCAACTGTTTAATAAACTCCGTGATAGGCATTGTATATCCTCTGTTGATTTTCCAGCTATACATATTTATAAGATCTTGTAAAAGGTCATACAAGGTATAGCCTATAAAAGAGCATCCTTGCGGTGAATAACTCCGCAAGTCCCTTATAACATTATCGCTCATACTTATGCGTGTTGCTCCGTTGAGTTTATGTGTTATTGCGTTCATGCTTATTTCACTCCTTAAAACAGATATTTTATTTATACCACGTTGACATTCCGTCATTTAGTCTTATCGGGCAAAGTAACATAAGCTGACTATTATATTTATTTTCCTCAACATTTTTCAAGACTATAGGCTTTGATGCCCCACTATGGAGCATTTTAATTCTGTCGCCCTCAAGATTTTTAATAGCATCCGTAAAGTATGTGAGATGATAGCCGCTAGTCTCAGAAATATTCAAGCCCTCAATATCAACGCTTCCATAAGGCGATACAAGTCCATTATTCTTAATCGCAAACATATCCATGTCTTTATTAATTTTAATCTCTTTAAGATATTTCAAGCTATCAAGCATATTCTTTTTCTCAAATTCAAATTCAGAGCTAAAACTACATGGAATAGTTGCCTCCCATTGAAAATACTGCCCTTTAAGGTTTCCGCTCAAAAGCGTAAAATCTTCTGACAAAAGATTAAATGCTGTCATATCCTCAAACGATATAATATCACATTCACCCTTTTTGAACTGCTTCAAGATTGAAAATGTGTTATTATTTATTGTAAACTCATTTTCAAAGCTCAAGCCGTTATCTTCCGTATCAGTGCTTATTGCAAGCCTATAGCCGTCCAGAGCTACCATTTTATTTGCCTTGAAATTAATACCCTTTAATATAGGCTTTAGATCGTCTTTTGATATAGCATAGCTGATTGAATTATAACGCTCCATAAGCTTCTCAATGGTGTATGTATGCTGTTCAAGGATATTTGAATTATTTGAATTAATATCGTTAATCCAAACTTTTCCAAGATGTGCAAAAAGAGAATGTGCATCATTATCATTTACATCAGTTATTCCAGCTTTAAATGACTTTTTGCCGTCCTCAAAGTTGCACGCTTTATCACTATCAAACGTGATAATTGTATCGCGGCCCTTGAAATATTTAAGAGCCTTTATAACTCTTTGTGCGTCCTCAAGAGCAAACATGATCTTGTCATCGGTTATACAGTTTATAGTCTTGCAGCCGATAACCTCAAGATTATTTGCGAAAATCTTCATTTTCCCGTCCTCAGCCTGGATAAACGCATTCCGCAAAAGATAGTTAGATGATTTTGTGTCAATGATCTTTTCCACCTGCTCAAGTGCTGCTACAAGGTTCTTTGTATTTGTGATGATTTTTGTAGTTTCCATAATTTTTACCTCCTCTAAAGATTATAACAAATTAATAGTTACCCAACGTTTTGCACTTGCTAAAGTTTTGCAAGTTTTTAAAACTGTGTGACCATCGCAGTCTATTACATCAACCATACCATCATATTGTAATTCCAACCAATAATATTTATTTTCTCCTGCCTTATAAGTATATACGCTAGGATTTCCGTTATCATCATCACAGTCATGCAGTATTTCCCATTTGTTTTTCATTTAATTTATCCTCCGTATTTTAAAATAAATGTTTTATCCGCTTTTCAAGCGTGTTATATGGTACTCTCAACGACTTCATGCGGTCATTTTGAGTATATAGGGCGGCTTGTGTAACCGCCCTCAGATCGTGTGTATTATGCTTTTTCAGATCGTTCACATGGTATATCAGTGAGAACATAGTCCCAGCTTGTGCCATAATGAGTGACGCCCCATACATATAGATCTAAAGCCTCATTGTAATATACTATTTCGTTAGTATATTCTTCAAGGATACTAGCACCTTGTCCAGAAATGATGAAATATTGAAATATTTCTGAATACTGTTCACTGTTTTCAAGGTCATTAATTTCATTCTCCAATTCTGAAATTAATTCAAGATTATTTTCTGCTTCCGCATTCTCTAAACGTTCTTGTAGTTCCTCTAGTTTATCGGTGTACTCCTCATAATCAAGAATGTTGCCGTCTGAATCTTCATAAGTTACATCAGAACCGCTAACCATATCCCAGTAGCCGATCTCAGCCGTTGTCGATAAGATGTCATTACACATAACAGCATCAAATGACTTTGCGAGCGTTGCATAGTCGACAAAACCATTTTGCTTGCCATAGTCTGAAATCTCATTTCCACAAAAATGTGTGCCGAATATTGTTTGTGTTTTTGCCATAAAAATTCCTCCTCAAATATGTATCATTTTTGGTTTATCTATGTTGTATGGTGTGTTTATTTTCCTCGTGCGGAAAATACCCACATATACCGCCCTTTATGGGCGGTTAATGCTAGTTATCAAGATCTCTTAATTCGTCCTCAAAGCGTTTATAAAATGCGTTGCATACGTCCATGCCGTCATTATTTGAATAAGGCTGGAAATATATTTCATAGGCTGATGACCATGTATTTACAAATCTCTCATAAATAGCAGCATAGCCACGCTTGCAAGCGTAAAGAGCATTATCAATCAAGCAACCCTCCACACATTCGATACATTCCGCTTTATTTTGTTCAAGCCATTTTTCAAGATTATCCACGATAAAAACGTGAATATTTAAAGCTTGTCTATGTGTTCTTGTCTGTGTGTTTACCACAATAATTGACCTCCCCTTTAAAATGGTTCAATCTCAATGCCGTTCAATATTTCTTGAGCTTTGCTTAAAAATTCCGCCTCATATTCGTCAACATAGTAATCAATATAATATGCCGTCACCTTGTCCGCAAGTTTATCGTCACTCTTGATATAGTCAATTATATTACGACGATCAACGGGGAAATTAATCCCAAAATCTTTGAATTTTCTAACCGCCTTTATAAGATCATTTTTAGAAATTTCAAGAGCATCCGCAAACTCCAGAACTGAATCAAAGTAATCGTAAACGTTCATATAGTGCGGTTCGTCACTGTAGATAGTAACGTGATCGTCATTGAGCCATGAATGACCGCCCACATTTATAAACGTTTCAAGGCGTCCTATTTTTGCATCTGCATCATAGTAAAAATATACGTCCGTTTGGTATGGGTTCAAGTCGATCTCAAATTTCCGCAAGATCACCGCAAGCTCTGATACAAGCTCATTGATGTTGATGACGTCCTCATCGGTGATATAGTGCTTAATGTTTGTACTCATTTTTATATACTCCTTTTAATAGTTTTAACTTTAACTTAAAGCTATGGAATAGGGCTTTTAAAGTGACGCCCCTTAGAACACTTGAAGTTTAAACGTGCAAATATGCTTCTTTTTGGTTCATTTTTATAACACTTTTGGCAGCGTTTAAAACGCTTTGCGGGATTCTATAGCCGCAAATAACATATTTGTCAAGGCGTGTATTGTAGCCGATTGAATAGTTCCAGCCGTAAATACCAGCGTTATAATAATTAGTGCTGTCGGTATAAGCATCAATGCTGCTATCATCTACAAGGATAATATCTTGACCGCTGATTATGTTTTTAGCGTCTTTATTTGTGATTTTTTTTGATGTATACATAAAATTACCTCCGTTTTTTGCTTGTTTTTGTTTTGTTTTGTTTTTTTTGTTTTGCCTGTTGTCTCGTTTCTTTTGTTCTACTTGACTTTTTGATTTTTTTGTGTTATCTTTAAAATATGGTTGATTAAATTCAGATCGTTGCACTGGATTTAATCGTATTAACGGCTATTGTGTAGCCGCTAAAATTTTAGCAGATACCCTTTTTTTATATCCCAGAAATTCGGAAACTGGATTAAAAACATTTTGAGCCTATCGTTTTTAAGATTTTCACCGCCTACATTTGACGTTGTTCAATTCGGTTTTAGCCGGTTCGCACGGTGAAATATTTAATTTTCAAGATACGCAAAGACTAGCTGTCGCATGACCTTGCAAAGGTCAACCAGATTTTTTTGTTGTGCGGTTGTCAACTCTTTTCATTTTAGATTTTCCGCTTTTTAGTGCTAGCGGTAAACTTACTTGTATCAGGTAAAGGGTTTTGCTTTTTGGTTTTTGGTTTATTCCCTTCCCTTACTGTAATTATATTATAACACATGGCGTCATGTATTACAATTGACTTTTTGCACAAACATGGAGTCATGTATTTATATAACTTGCACACACAATATATAGTGCATATTATTGTATTTTTGAATGATAACCGCTATATACAGTGATACTATGATTTATAAACGAAACTAAAATATTTGTAAGAAGTTACAAATATATAATTGAAATGAGGTTTAAAATTGGACAATATAAACAAAAAGAAGATAGAGTATAATGCTGCATACACTGCCAAAAATTACAAAAAATTATCGGTTAATGTGAAGCCCACAGATTATGCGGCTATTGACAATTATTGTAAAAAATCAAATATTAGCAAAGCTAAATTTATTGTAAAATGTTGTAAATACTGTATAGATCATGATATTAGTTTTGATGACTAACTAAACCACAATATATAGTGGTTAATACAGTACTTATTGCTTGCAATATACAATATATTGTATGCTTATATTTTGAGCTATAAGGCTACTAGCAAGCGTTATATACTGTTGTGTGCATGGGCGGTGTAGTTATACTTGATAGCCGTTAGAATGGATTTTAAAGCATACAATATATAGTAGTATTATAGCGTATTATGTGTGCGTATATACTGTATATTGTGGTTAATGGTTTATGTGCGTTATATATTGTGAGCTTGCAAGCGGAGATCTTGCAAGGGATCTTGACGTGTATATGTTTGTATGTATATATGTATGTGTACAAATATTTGGACTGTTGCAAACGTTGAATAGCGTTAGATAGCTGTACAATTTTTTGGACTTATAAGGATCTTGTAAAGGTTCTTTACTAATGCTAGTTAATGACAATTAGTCAATTTGCATAATTTTATGAGTTAATTTTGTGCAAATTGCTAGTTTAAAATAGGGAATGAGTATTAAATTTTAGGTGTATTTTAGTGTGTATTTACCACTTTGGCGGTAAATATGGAGTGAAATAGGGAATTGATAGGGAATTGATAGGTTAAAATATTCATATAAAATGTTCAAATTTTAAAGATGATGATTAAGGGTGTTCGGTATATCGAATAGCAACCACCGATAAATATATTTGATAAAAATCAAATATTAACAATAAACAACTACACAAAAAGGTCAACTATTGACTTAATCAATGATTGATAAAAATCAAATATTATAAAGTCGGTTGAGCCTGCACAAAGTCAGCAGAAATTATATTAACATTGTATGAATTATGATACAATTATTTATATATGTGTTTTTGACAAAAAGGCATATAAACCACGCAAATATGCGGTTTTATGGATATGTTAATATACTTAATTAAATAGCCTTGGAGGGGGTGACTTTACATTTATGGGAACATATGGAAACGAGATTATCCCCTTAGTAGTTCCACTCTATCCACACGCCCCAAAACCAAATCTAAAATCAAAATAGCATTTTTTAAAATTCCTGCACACTCTCCCACTACCCCACCAAAAAGCCAAATTTTCATTCGGTAACACGTTCGAGTAAACTTCGTATCTACGCTATTTTTTCAACTTTTCCAAGCCCCAAAATATACTCAAATACACCAAAACACTCCAAAATTAACTTACAAACATTATTTCCGCACCACAAAAAATAACCTATCACTCCCTAAAAACACACTCCCTGAAAGACCATAATAGGTCTTATTTTTTTATCCTAAAATGGCTATAAATCAAGTTTTACACTTAAACAATCACTCGTTTAAAATTCAAATTTAATTCACTGTCAACTCATTAAACTTCACTTCAGAAACAATACACTATCACCGAAACATCTCAAAACAATAAAAAGCCATCAAAATATCATTTATAAAACTCATAAAATAACCTATCGTAAAAACGAAAAAAACGTTTTTACACCTTGATTTACAAGCAAAAACAACGAATAAGCTATCGTAATTTTACCGAACACTCCGAAATAAAATGCTTAGACGAAAACAAATTGTTTAAGCAGTTGCCAGACGATCCATATAAACATTAATGTTTAACTGAAAAAATATCTGTGAAGATTAGCGTGACCGTAGGGAACGATAATCAAGCAGGGAAGTTATATACGAGCGTAGCGAGAATATAACTGACTAGCTGTGCGCAATACAACAAATCAATATCTCATCATTACAAAACTTCATTGTCATAATAACACAGTATCATAATTCCTATTAATTGTACAATCTCACATAAACTTACAATTTATAATTACAATCAAAATTATAATTATAAATATAACCAATACACTAAAAGTTTACATATAAATTTGCATAAGTATATTGACAACCATTTAATTGTACATTATAATTGTAAATGTACTATTAAACGAGTACGTTTGAGAGTTGCTTACTTGATTTGCTTGCAATTTCAAATTGCAATTTTTAAAATATGATTTCACTTCAATTTATCTCTCAGCTCTATTAGTATACCCTTTCACCATTAAACGAGTACACTTGAAATGATATCATATTTTAAAATCAAATTCAAGAAGTAAATATTGTTTATAAAATTGTAAGTTATAGGAAGTGATATTTAATGTCAGTTAATTGTAGTAAACAATAAATTTTTCTGGGGCGTTTACGCCACAGTAAGGATTCTCTTATTACTAAAGATATCTAATATTATTCTACTCTACACTTTGACCTACACTTTTGGTATACAGATTGCACACTTTTTTGCATTTTGACCTACACTTTTGGTATACAGATTGCAAAAATGGAGTATTAACAATAAATGGGTAATAACAATGAAAGGTGGTGACAAATTATAGCTGACAATTATTTTATAAAAATTCCCAAGAAATATATATACGCTGACTCGGCTGACAGTTTTGAACTTTTATTGTATCGTTGTCTTAGTTATTTGCGTAATGCTAGAACAGGGACAATAAGTACATCTATAAATGAAATTTTGGAATTGTGTCATTGTTCCCTTTATAGTAAGGGTAACAGAGAAAACACTCATAGGATAAAAGCACTTTTCAATATCTTTATTGTCAGGTCAGATTTAACTTGGGATAACCAATGTGACTATAAATCATTAAATAATGTTAATGCAAACGCTCATTTAAGATTTAAGGTCAACAAAGCGGTATTTGACCCTCCAGACAACTTTGTAATATTGTATGACACAGAATGGGACAAACTAATGTCTATTTCAAATAGGCTGTCTAAGTCAATACTTCTTCGTATTTACTTATACATAAAGTCATGGAACTTTCAGAATACAGAAATTATAACAGAGAGTGTTTGTGGTTGTTACAAGAAAGAAACGGTAATGGCAGAAGAATTACATATGTCGGTCAGACAGTTAGACAACTATTTAAAGGCATTATGTGATAATGGGCTAATAGTCAAGCATATTACAGGCTCTTATAAAAAGAATGGCAAGGTCTATAATGCTCCTAACGTTTATGTGCTTAGTTCAGATCTGAACGTACAACAACATATCCGAGAAGCTGTTGACAGACTAAAGTACACCTATAAGGTAGATGAATTTCTACCAATGACACATAAGAACAAGAAAATTAGAAAGGATTGATAAACGTGATAGATAATAAGATTATAGTATTTGAAAATGAGGACTTTGGAGAACTTAGAACGGTTGAGATTGACGGAGAAGTTTGGTTTGTAGGCAAGGACGTGGCAATGATATTGGGTTATGGAAATGGAAAAGTTAAAAGTAAGGCTTTAGCTAACGCTATAAAAGATCATGTAGATATTGAAGATAAAAGGTTCTTGAACTATGATGAACTTAAAGCGTACCAAAATGGTGACCTTAAAAATATCAGCCACTATGGAATGACAATTATAAATGAAAGCGGTCTATATTCTCTTGTATTTGGAAGTAAATTGTCAACCGCAAAGAATTTCAAACACTGGGTAACTTCTGAGGTTCTTCCTTCACTTCGTAAAACTGGTACATATAATACGCAGGCTTTTGAAGAATTAAAAGCAGAGGTAATAAATCTCAAAGAAGAATTAGAGAAAAACAAATTACCCAAGAAAACATATAGTCCATGGTTTGGTCGTATGCACCCTAAATATAAATTAATAGAAGATAGTCTTGGTATTACTAGGGGTGCATTGTATAGAGAAATTCTTAAAGAGCTTGCTAACAGATACGGACTTGATACATACCAGATAGAACAAGACTATTTGTATGAAAATTGTTTGGATAAATGTTATCCTCTTGACCCATATCAGTGTGTTCCGCAATATCGCAATATGATAGAAGATATTATTAATGAGTATTTAATCAGTAACAGTTTAGCTGATAAAAACGATATTATTGCGACTAAGAAATATCAGACGATATTTTCAAAAACTAATTCTAAGACTGATTATAATGAGTCTTATCTTAACACAGAGGACGGTGATAACAATGAGTAGAAATCGCAAAACATTTTCTTTACAGGAACTGTTCCCTAAAGATTATACATACGAGGCACAGGACAAGCCCTTGGACGATAATGAAGAATATTTGAGGTTTCGCAATGAGTATTGGACTATGCTGGCTGAAACTGACGATACATACAAAGAAGATTATATGTAAGATAAAATAAAGGAGACAACAAAATGAACAATTTGAAACTTGTAGAAACAGACGTATTTAATGAAATCGCAACTTGTGACTTTTGGGGTAACGCCAACAATGAGTATCTTGTCACAAGAGAACAGATTGGTAGAGCATTGGGCTATAGTAATCCTGCAAATGCAATTAAAAATATCCATTTAAAGCATAAAGAAAGGTTAGATAAATTTTCAACTCAGCTCACTTTGGGCTATGTTGAAGGTGACAGGTATGTTGAGCGTGAAAGAATACTTTATAACCGCAAAGGCATTATGGAGATTTGCCGTTGGTCTAGGCAACCATTAGCAGATAAGTTCATGGATTGGTGTTGGGAGATTATGGATAGACTTATTTCCAATAGCTTGAATACCGTAACATTATCAAGAGAAGAATATTCTATGATTATTAATACTGTCAATGAAGTAGGTCAGCTTAATAAAGTTAATGAACAGCTTACACGTCAGTTGCAAATCATTTCTGCACAGAACACCACAATGCAAGACAAACTTTCTCGTATGTGGCAGAAAATAATGCTTATTGTTCCACCTGCGCATTATTCTTCTTGGAAAAACAAAATGTCTCAGAAAATTGTTTCGCTTGCAAAGATCTTAGGTTATACAAATGATGATGACAGAAAATCTATCTATAGCGATATTTACAACATGATGAGGTCAGACTATGATATTGACCTTGACTCCTACAAAGAAAATTATTTGTTATCACAAATAGATTGTAAAAACGTAGCAATGATAGATGTTATTGATAGCGATACAGCTCTTAGAGATATTTTCGAGGAAATTGTTGACCGATACATACAAATAAAATCAGGAATGGGGGTAATGAACAATGCCTAGACTAACAAAACTTACAGACAGTGAGTATGCCAATGGTGTACTCGCAGAAGCTAAAAGAATAAACAATAACGAGACAATTCGTAAACAACCGCCTACAGAACAGCAAGTTAGATTGTGTCTTAGAGTGTTAAGAGATTTTCACATACATATAAACAAGGATAATATTCCTAGATTTAACAGCGTTCAGGAGCTAGAACTTTGGCAAAAGAAAATGATACACGATAAATTATATGACAGCAACTAAAATGGAAAGGTAGATTAAAATGACAGAAAACAACAAAACTATGGTAACAGTATTCGAGAGCAAAGATTTTGGCAAGGTAAGAACGGTAGATATTGATAACAAGATTTACTTTTGCGGCTCTGACGTGGCAAAGGCATTAGGATATGCAAGACCAAATGACTCTATATCTGCTCATTGTAGGTGTACTGTAAAACACAGTATACCTCACCCACAATCTAAAAACAAGGAAATTGAAATGTCATTCATCTCAGAGGGTGATGTTTATCGTCTTATAGCACATAGTAAACTCCCTTCCGCAGAACGCTTTGAGAGTTGGATATTTGACGAGGTACTTCCAACTATACATAAAACAGGCAGTTATATTACGGCAGGCTCGGAAAAAGACAATGAACTAAAACTATTGCAAGCTATGGTTACTCAGCTTCAGAATATGTTACTTGCATTATCGGCTAAGAAAATACCAAATGAAAAGGCTTTGAACATATGGAAGAAACAAATTGGTACTCCGCTTATAGCGAAGTTGCAGGATAATGCTTTACAATCTACAGGTGAGGTTATTGAGTTTGTAAATATGTTGCATAGAGTTTATACTCAAATGACTTCAATGCTTGGCTTTTGTACTGTTACGGCTCTTAGTGAGTTTACAGATAAGTACAATTGTGATTGTACTACAATACAGCCAAGTATTATAAATGCTATTGCGGATAATCATGTATATCAGGCTTGGTTTACTCAGGCTTGTAATCAGCTTATGATTTGTGTAGGTAATGGGGATAGGTTTACATCTGACGATGGTTGTACTTATAATGCTACACAGTTTACTTTAGAGGACAGCTTTGATTTTATTGCTTACACACTGGCAGAGGTTATGAATGATAGATCGGCTCACCATGCACACACGCTGTCTATAGTTTACAAGAAGATAAACACCACGAGAGGTTGGCATAATCAAATGACTAGGAAGAAGGTTAAGACTAAGAAAGATGTAATATTGTCTGATAGAAAACAGTTTACTAAATTTGTGTTAGTTAGCAACGAAATTATAAAGGAATTGGGAAGGAGTTAAATCTATGAAAACATATACGGTAACAAGTAAAGTAACCGCAGAGGAACGTGAGGTTACAATTAACATTTCATGCGAGAATGGCGAATGGGTCGCTAATTTGTATACTTGTATTGAGAAGTATGCCAACAAATGCAAAAAGCAAGGTTGGAAACAGATTGATGAAACAAGACACACTGACGGTACGTTTATCGGAGCTACATTTATTGCTCCTGCCAAAGCCATTAGTATTAGAAACGCTCACCCAACTAAAAGAGTTATCTCAGAAGAACATAAACAAAAGCTTTTAGCTGCGAGAAATAAAGATTAGTTAAAATTGTACATTAATTGTGTTAATTTTACAGCTAAATTGTTTTGAGTATAATTTTACTTGTAAAGTATTACTCTTTAAAATTTAACACAATTAATGTATGTTCCTGACGGTAGAACGTAGATTATGATAGATATAAAGATAGGAGATATAAATGCTTACGGCAGAAATTAATAATCAACCTATAAATTGTTATGACAATAAGTATGATAGAGATACTTTGAAAAAATGGGCGGACAAAGGAATTTTGCAATGTCCTGTTTGTCATGGGAAGTATGAATATTGTCATGGCAAATTGGTAAGCCCTTATTTTAGACACAAAGACAAAACTAAATGTGAGACAATTTACTCTGAACCCGAAACAGAAGAACATATTCAAGGTAAAATAGCATTATTTAATTGGATTAAGAAACAAAACGGTGTTGTCAAGGCTGTTATGGAGGGTTATATAGAAGAAACAAAACAAAGACCTGACATCATGTTTGAGTTTGGAGGACAACAGTACGTTATAGAATTTCAGTGTACGCCAATAGCAAGTGAGCAAATAGAACGCCATGAGTTGTATCAAGCTGCGAAAATTAATGACATTTGGATTGGCGGTAAGGAAAAATATTCAACTGGCAGGACACATATTGAGAATATTGCATATGCAATGTTTGACTATCAGAACAATACTTTGTCTAAAGTCAAAGATCTTTTGAACAAAAACTTGTTACCTTATAATAATTTACTGCTTTGGAATTTTAACGAAATACCTTTAGAGAATGTAATGTTTGACGGAAAATTTACTTTTGTGAATCAAACCATGGAAAAATATATTGATTTATCAATAAAAAAACACAATGCGGAATTAAAAAAGCAAGAGCAGAGACGACATATTCATAGTTTGGTAGAGGTTTGCAAAGTTATTCCAGAATGGTATGCACAAGTATGTCATCATTGTAAAATCGACATACTTGAAGGCAAATTATCTTCCCCATATTTGATTATGATGAAGTTTGCAAGCGATATTACTGCTCCTTTCACAATGTTCATCAAAGAAAATTCGATTGATGTGTGTAACAGAGATGTATAATCGTAGGATAAAAAATAATTCAACTCATTGCAGAAAGTGCTATTGGCAAAAAGCAACTAAATTTGTAAAAATTGAAACACTTAAATATTCGGACAATCAGCAGTTGGTTTCTGTGATTAAAGAATATTTTTCAAAGCAATTACAAAAGGCAGTAATTAATAAATATATGGGAGGAATAACAAATGGCTAAACAACAAATGTATCAGCAGTTTATTTTTAAGTTGCACAGTTCAAGAATTTTAAAAGCACCTGATAAAAATTTAAAGATCTCTATACAAGAAGCTAGAGATAATAGGGAAATTATTTCTCTTGCTGACGGACAAATTTTACAAATGATTGACGAGATAAATTCATTAGATAGAAAATTTACCGCAGATAGGATAAAGGAAATTAAGAGAGAAATAAAGCTTTTGAAAAAGCAGCCAAAGTCGAGAAATACGAGTGTACAAATTAAGAAATGTTATCAGGACTTAGATAACATTCAATGTAAACTTGACTATGTTGCGATTATAATGAATAATAAGGAAGATATTTTTAAGCTGAGTTACGGATTTAGAATAAACGGAACGTACTATAATAGACTTATAGGCACAACAAATGGTATAAAAAAGAACACAGTTATTTATGCTGCCGCAAAGAACTCACAGCATATAAAATTATGTGAGGAATTAACAAGACGCATGAATAATGGAAGAAACTTAAACAAGGAACTTGTGCCTGCTAAGTTTGAAGCTTATAAAGCATTAACTTGTTCAGCTTCTGTGCCTGTGACACATCCAAAAGATATTCTTGTGGTAGATGATTTGATTGTAACTTGCAAAGAAAAGGTTATAAAAATAACAGATGAGTTTGACGGAGAGCCTGTATTAACTGAGCCTGATAATCCTGAAATTATAGAAGTAAATGACAGTGACGGTTATGGTTTAATAACACCTACATTGTCGGAGATATGGGCAAAAGATGTTCTTGAGGACTATATACCTAGTGGGTACTGCATAAGAAATAGCTTTTGTAAGGGCATGGTGTTCACGTTTGACTTTCATAAATTTGCCTATGAATATGGTACATTCAATGAAAATGGTGATTGTATTGTTATTGATGTATGGGGAAATGAACATAATATAAAAAATGTAGACTTAATACTTACAACTTCGATGTTAAAATTGTGGGATAGTTATGACAATATTGATTCGTATTTGGGAAATTGTAAAAATAACGGATATGGCTTTAGAGTAACAAAAGTGTGTCCTGAGAAACTTGAAAATGAACGTAATATGAATTATCAATTCCTGCAAAGCTATGAATTAACAGATGGGGAAATTCAAGAATTGATAGCCCCTACGGTTAATGAAATAAAAGATGTAATTCACGGAGATATTGACAAAACTATATTGTTTTTAAATGGGGCTACCTCAGATGAAGATTTTAGCTTAAATGAGATTGATAATGTTACTAAGTCGGTTATGATAGAGCCAAGTATGGCAAATGACCCATTTGTTATAAATCGTATTAACTATATGATTAAGAAAAAAATTACACAGGCTAAAATCGGTGTACTTAAAGTGCATGGCAATTATGCTGTTATTTCAGGCGATCCATTTGCCTTGTGTCAAAAAATATTTGGAGTAAAAGTTGAGAATGATGATTATGGATTACTTAAAGCTGGAGAAATGTATTCAAAATATTGGTCTGATTATGGGTCTGATAGGGTTGTTTGTTTCAGAGCGCCAATGAGCTGTCATAATAATATTAGGGTTATGAACATCACAGATAATAAAATGATGTCAGAGTGGTATAAATACATGGCAACTGTTAATATTGTCAACTGTCATGACAGTATGGCAGCAGCGTTGAACGGCTTTGACAAAGACGGAGATTGTCTTATAACAACAGACAATCCAATATTGTTGAGAAATACAAGACCTACTAAAACAATTATGTGCGTTCAAAAAAAAGCAAATAAAGAAATCATTTGCGAGTCTAATTTAATGCAGGCTAATTACAACAGCTTTGGTGAGGAAATTGGCAAGGTCACAAATAGGATAACCGCAATGTACGATGTTCAGGTAAAATACCCAAAAGAAAGCAAAGAATACAAAATACTAGATTATCGTATTATGTGCGGTCAGCTTATCCAGCAGAACACGATAGACAAGGCAAAAGGTATTATATCCAAGCCTATGCCTGAGGCGTGGTACAACAGATTTGCATTAAGCTACAATGATAATGATAGTGACGAGGAAAGAGTCGCAAAGGAATTTAACAAAACAATCATTGCTGATAAGAAACCATATTTTATGTGTTACATATATCCGCAGGAAATGTCAAAATATAAAAATTATATTGAAAATAATAATGCTCAATGTATAAATTTATTTGGCATGACGATTTCCGAATTAGAGGTTCTTAAAGATAAAACGGAAGATCAGCTAAAGTATTTGGATTGGTATTACAAAAAAATGCCTGTTAGTGCTAATAATTGTACCATGAATCGTATTTGTAGGGCTGTTGAGTTGGCTTTTGAAAATTATAACACGGAAGTTAAATCGTCAGCTAGATTTGATTATAAAGTTATGCAATGCAGACAAAATGATAAATACTCTGACTATCCAAAATTAAAAAAAATGTATGAGAATTATACAAGGGATATAACTCAATACATGGTATTGTCTAAGAAACAACGTTTCGATAAAGAACAAATTGATAATGACAAGATGATAATGACAGAAAATTGTCGTAAGCTATGTTCTGAGATTTGCACAGATGAATTTGTGTTGTGTGATATATTGCTTGATATATGCTATAAAACAGAGAAATCTAAGAAATTTGTATGGGATATTTGTGGTGACACTATTATTGAAAATCTTTTAAGATTAAATGATTGGCAGATGTCTTATTATGTACCCGATGAAACTGGAGATATTGAGTATGGTGGAACAAAATATAGAAAAGCCGTAAGAAAGATTGGTGTGTAAATGGATATATTTTTAAACGAAATTGCTGAGGCAGAAAAAATAATTGAAAGTAAAGATTTAGGTGTAAAACCGTCACAATCATTGTTTTTGTTGGCTAAATATTACCGATATGTAATGAAGTATAAAAAATCTAAAATAATTACTGCACTAACTGATTTTATCAAATCAACAGGTATAAATTACAGACCTTCTGATTGGGAGAAAAGCGTTGAAAGACAAGTTAACAGAACACGTAATAATCCACCAATTAATATTGAGTACATTGGCATAACACAAAAGGAACTTGAAGATATAGCAAGGCTTAAAAGCCCACCAGTTGAGAGAATAGCTTTTACGGCATTGTGCCTTGCTAAATATAGAAATATTCTTTGTGCAAGAAATAATAATTGGATTTGTACTAGCCACAAAATGCTGTTTTCTCTATCTAGTGTGAATAAAACTAGATATGAAAAAGAAATGATGATACATAAGTTAGTTAAAGCAGGAATGTTACAGCCAGCATTGGCTGTCGGAAATACAAATCTTCAAGTAAAGTTTATTGATGATAGTTCTCTAATAGTGCTAAAAATTACCGACATGAGAGAACTCGGTAAAGAATATATGCTGTATAGAGGTAAAAAATACGCACGTTGCGAAAATTGTAGAAGGCTATTTTATAAGAGATCAAATAGTCAGTTGTACTGTAAAAATTGCAAAGGTTATCAAAAAATCAAAACCAAGGTCTTAACCTGCTGTGATTGCGGTAAGGAGTTTGTGGTTGATAGCAAAGCAAATAATAAGCAAAGATGTGATAAATGTCAACATATCAAACAACTTGAATATCAAAGAAAATCAATGGCTAAAGCCAGAAATATAATGTGAAGTAGTCAATTTTAAATAGAAAATAGTCAAACACCTCGTAAACCCTTTATTATTGGGCTTTTGCGAGGTGTTTTTATTTTATGGTGTTATTTCTTATTATGGATATAGATAATAAATATACTTATCCATAATATATTATAGCACGCACAAAGTCAACATTCAATAGGCATTGTGTACAAAATTAAAATTGAAAAGGTGGTTATTTTACACATGATTTTCGTCACAAAGGACGAGGCGGATTATCTTCGTCAGAACATTAAGAACGTTAAGATTTTCAAAACGTGTCGTCTGAAAAACAATGGCTCTAATCGTGGCAAGAGATATGCAGAGGAAACATCTGCGGTTGTCAATCTGCTTGCCAAGTACAGAGCCGATTAAAAAATATCTTACAGCACGTCTGTAAGGGTGGGTATATCCCACTAACTTATTTAGAAAAGGAATTTATTTTTTATGACAGTAACAGAAGAACTTCCAATTTCCATTGTAGATAGTTTGGATAAGAGAACATATCCTACGCCTGAAGAGTATAACTATTGGAAATCGAGAGAAAACAGAACATTTTTCATTGATTACGAGGTAGACGAGTTTTATAATCTTATTGAATTAAGCAAGGTTATTATTCAGATGAACATGGAAGAAAGAGAAGTTGAAAAACCAAAGCCAATATTTATTTTCATTCATAGTTATGGCGGAGACATAGAACAGGCAAATTATTTTTGTGACCTGATACAGAGTAGTCATATTCCTATCGTTACAGTTGGAATGGGTGTTGCTATGAGTGCAGGCTTTCTTATTTTTCTTACTGGCAAGCGTAGATATGCGTTTGAACATTGCCAAATGCTCGTTCATCAAGGCTCTGCTGCTTTTCAGGGTAGTGCCGCTGAAGTTGAGGAAGCTCAGAAAAATTATAAGAAACAGCTTGAAGGCATGAAGTCATATATCCTTACAAGGACGGACATTGACGAAAAGACTTTTAACAAAAATAGAAATAAAGATTGGTATTTATCTCGTGATGAACTTGTAAAGTACAAGGTGGTCGATAAGATCGTCACATCGTTTGATGAAATTAATTAGGCGGTGTTATCATGGGCAAGAAAAATAATAATACAATAACCTCGTATGATAACCCACCTGAGAAAATTGACGGTGATCTGTTTTATAGTCTACAATTAGATAAAGAACAAGAAGAATTTGCTAATGCAATTTGGAACAAGGACAATGATATTATTTTCTGTAATTCCAAAAGTGGAAGTGGCAAAACTACTATTGCCGTTGGTATAGCAAATTTACTTGTGCAGTACCAAATGTTTTCAAAGATTATTTATATTGTTTCGCCTTGTGCGGAAGGCAGGTTGGGCTTTCTACCCGGTGATGTAACTTCAAAGAGTGAGGTTTACTATGAACCACTCTATAATGCACTACAGACACTTGGTATAAATCCATTTACGGCTGTATGTACCAATAGTCTTGTTTCTGAGAAGTATGAAGAAGGTTATATTAAACCTCTTACGGACGTTTATCTCAGAGGTGTAAACTTCAAGGACGCGGTTATTATAATTGACGAGTCTCAGAACGCAACTTTTGACAATCTTAAAAAGACTTTAACAAGAATAGGTGAAAACTGCAAGACAATTTGCATAGGGCATACAGGACAAATTGATTTACCTAATCATAAGGCAAGTGGATTTGAGAAATATCTAAATCATTTTTCAGGAAAAGAACATTGTCAGATTTGCGAGTTACATACTAACCATAGAGGTTGGGTATCAACTTGGGCTGACGAATTGGAGGATTAAGCAAATGGCTAAAATAACAAAAAAGAACGTTCTGTCGGTACAGGGCATTGTAAACATAGAGAACGGAAAAATAACATTTAGCGTTGAAGATATTGAGGGTGAAATTGCCCTTGCGGAACTTATGTCAGATTTCAACGGTCAGGAAGTAAAGTTGTCTGTAAACCAGACAGACGAAATTGCATAATGGGAGGAATTTAAAATTTCTACATACAAAAGATTTGAAGGTGAGTCTGATGACGAGCTTATATTTAGAGTGTGCAAAGACAAAGAAAAAATAGGCACTTGGAATGATGTTAGGGATATCTTAAATGAATTACTTAATGCTGATTTTGGCGAGTCAACTTATCGTAAGAAATTTCAATGCTTCGAGAAAATGTTCAATGCAAATCAGAAAACTTTTGCAGACACAGAAAACACCCTTAATGAAATTCAAGACCAAATTCGTGAATTAAAGAAAGAGCGATACAAACTTCAAACGGAGAAGTTGGAGAATAATAGGTGGCTTAGAGAAAATGCACGAGATGAATTGATAACTGAAAAAATAGTCAATGCAATTTCTGATATAGAACCTATCATAGTTCCTGATTATTTATCTGGAGAAAGTAATAGCAAATCTGCGATATTGGCATTTACCGATTGTCACTTTGGTATAGAGTTTTGCATAAAAGATTTATTTGGCAACGTAATAAATGAATATTCTCCAGAGATATTTGAACGCAGAATGTGGAGTATGCTCGAAAAAGTTGCTGACATCATTGCTAAAGAGGACTTGGCAGAAATTAATGTTTGGGAACTTGGCGACAGTATATCAGGACTTCTCAGATTAAATTCTCAGCTTATGCACCTTAGATATGGTGTTATAGACTCTGCAATAAAGTATGCTGAATTTCTGGCTAATTGGCTCAATGATCTTTCGCAATATGTGAAAGTAAATTTTCAAATGGTTAAGGACAGTAATCATTCACAACTTAGACTTCTCGGACAGCCTAAGAATAGTTTTCCTGATGAAAACATGGCGAAGGTGATTATTGCTTTCATAAGGGAAAGACTTAAATATAATCGAAATGTAAACATAATTGAGAATGAAACAGGCTTTTGCTTTAGCGATGTTGAGGGTTATAACGTGTTTGGTTGTCATGGTGAAGTGAAGGATTTACAGAACTGCACAAGTTCTTTTTCAAGAGCGTACAATACAAACATTGATTACGTTTTGGCAGGTCATGTGCATCACCAGACCTCAAAGGAAAATGCAAAACATTCAGAGGTGCTTACAGTACGTTCTATGGTAGGTACTGATGATTATGCGATGTCCTTACACAAAACTTCTGACACAGGTGCAAGCCTGTTTATATTTGATAATGAATTTGGCAAGATTGCCAACTATGATATAAAAGTAAAGTAGGTGAATACTATGATGATTAAAAAGAGTTATAACGATTTTGATACTTTCATGCAGGATATTATAGATGTATATCTGGAAAATGAGGGCTTTAGTGTTTTGTGTGATTACAAGTTGGCTTGTAAGATTATCAAGAAATTTTTATCATTTGACGATAAGACTAAAATTAATTCTATTTCTCTTGATCCGCCTGAGTGGAACGGATATGGTGGCGAATTTGTTGTTTCAACTTTTGAAAACGAGTTGTTCTGTGAAAGAGCAAGACGTGACGATAAGCCAATAATTGTTGGTGATGAGAGTGTTGTTTTCGTTCAGCGAGATTTTGTCGGCAAGGATTTTACTGAAGAAGATTATGTTCCAAAGCTTTATTTTGGTTTTACAATTAACGAATAATTTGTAGTTAAATACAACTCCTTTTATTATATTTTGCAGGATAGCAAGCGTTATCCTGCATATTGTCGGATAGCTCAATCGGTAGAGCAATGCACTGTTAATGCGGAGGTTGTGAGTTCGAGTCTCACTCTGACAGCCAAAACAGAACTCAACACGCCTCTTAAAAATGCGTACCACGTTGAGTCTTTTAAATGAAAAATCTAACGAGATTTTTGCACGGATAGTTGACAAAGTTTTGTTGACTATCCTTAGTTTTAATTACAAAGTAATTCAACCTTATGCACCTCTTAACAATGTGTCCCAGTGAGGGGTATTTTGAGTTATGGTTTTGAGAATTTTGTATTACTCCAAAAAACAAAATTCAAGCCCTTATGGGCGAAATAAAGAAGATTAAGTGTGAAGGCAACACTCTAAAGAAACCCCAAAATGAAGAATAAGTGCTAAAAGCGACACTCTAAAGAAAGCTTGATATTAGAAGAAAGGAGAGGTTAAATGGCTAAGAAAAGCAAACGTATCCAAGTACATGATGATGAAATACTTTCAAAAATCAATTCTGAAACAATGAAACTATGGAACAAATATAAAATTGATATGTCACTTAGAGAACTCTCCGAAAAGACTATCGCAGGCTATCAAAATGATTTAGAGTCTTGGTGGATATACATATACAAAAATCAGGGCAATCAAAGTATTATTGACTTAACGGAAGATGATGTAACTGAATTTTTATATTTTTGTAAAACTGAGGGTAATAACTCAAGACGTATGAAAAGGCGTATGGCTTCAATTTCAGCTTTTTATAAATTTCTGCGTAAAAAGAAGTTAATTACAGAAAATCCAATGGAATTTATGGATAGACCTAAGAAAGATACAGATGTTATTACTCAGACGTTTTTAACTGTTGAACAGGTACAGGAATTAAGAATTGCGTTGCAAGGCTTGGTCGAAAACGCTGACACACATCATAAGAAACATAGGGCTTTACAATATCAGTGTTATGCTCTATTTTCATTGTCTACAATGGCTAGAGTTAATGCGGTTGCGAATACTAAGTGGGAACAAATTGATTTTGACAATAGGGTTGTCAATGATGTAGTTGAAAAAGAAGGTTACGTTGTAACTCTTTATTTTTCGGAAGAAGTTAAAGAACTGCTGTTAGGTTTACTTGAGTACCGCAAGACAAATAATATTATTGACAATGGCTATGTTTTTGTTTCTTATACAGACGGAAAGTTTGATAAGGTAACTAATGGCACATTAAATTCTTGGTGTCATATTATTGGTGAAATGATTAATGTTCCAACGTTACACGCTCATGATTTTCGCCATTCGGGAGCTACGCTATATAAAAACGCAGGTATGTCACTAGAAGATGTTTCAGCATTGCTTAATCATAGTGGAACTGATGTGACAAGAAAATTTTATATTAGGGTTGACAAAAAGAAAATTAGTCAGAATAAGGATAAATTTGATTTTTGAACAATTCAACACTCATAGGACTATAAAAGGGTGCTTTTATTACACAAATATAGAGAGGAAAATAATTATGGACGGAAAAGCAATAGAAATTGTAAGAGATTATATTGGAGAACATCTTGACAAATCAGATACAAAGCCTGATTTTGAAGTTTACACAGTATGGAAGTGCAAGGCATTGCAGAACTGGAAATACTTGCTTTCAAGCACTCTTTTTGACGGTATGTATTATGAATTAACATACAATGGCGACAAAAAAGAGTGGTATCTTGACGCCTACAAGAAGTTTGAGAACAAGGTTGTTAAAGAATAGTGATTAAATAGATACCAAATTAAGCACTCTGATTGAAAATTGGGGTGCTTTTATATTGGCTTGAAAATCAAACAAATAAGAAGGAGGTGGCTTGATTATGCCAAGGAAAAAAGTAAAAACCCCTGTAAGTACAAAAATATGTACAGAATGTGGCAAGGAAAAGCCACTGTCACAATTTTATACTACTAGAAATAGTAATATTTCTACTGATGGCAAAACGGTAAATATATGTAAGTCTTGTGTTAAAAAAGGTTCTTATAATTCTGATGGAAGCTTAAATATAGAAGCATTCCAAAAGAAACTAATGTTAATGGATAAACCATATATACCAGAAGCTCTTGACTCTGCTATGAGTGAAGTAAGAAGATCATTAGAATTGGGTAAGGGTAGAACCGATATTATAGGCTGTTATTTTAAAAATGTGTCAACATTGCCACAGTATACGAAACTATCTTTTTTAGACTCTATGAACTTGTTTAATCAGGGCAAGTCTATTACTGAGGCAGTAACTACAACGGAAAAACGCAATATACTTCCTCGAAACGAAGAAGTATATGTAAATATGGTTGATGATTTCGTTGTTACAAACGATATTACTGACTTATTTGGCGAGGGGTACACAAAATCACAGTACCGAAAAATGAAGAAAAAGTTTGATAAATTAAAAGAAAACTACTCAATTCAAACAAACTTACACGAGGAAGCTTTAGCAACTTATGTTCGTTTCAAGGTGAAAGAGGAAGAAGCTACAGCAGCAGGAGATGTTGGAAGTGCTGACAAATGGAATAGAGCTGCCCAAGACGCTGCTGATAAAGCAAAGCTGACTCCAAAACAATTAACGCAGGCTGATTTACAAGGTGGAGTAACTTGTATTTCGGAAATATCAAAAGCTTGTGAACAGGCGGTTGATATTGTTGAAATATTACCTAAGTTTAAGTACCAACCTAACGATGCTCCTGATTTTATAATATGGTGCTATATTAATTATGCTAGAAAATTAAAAGGATTACCTAAGTGTGAGTACAAGGAAGTATACCAATTTTATGACGATATGAAGAATGAGTACATTTCTCAGTATGGAGATCCCTATGGTATTTTTACTGATGACACATCAGAAAAAAATAGGAGTTCTGTTGAAACGTTTATAAAACTGCCAAAAGATTATGAGAATGGTGACAAGTAATGAACTGGCAAAGAATAAAAGATTTTGAAAAAAATAGTGATAGTGTATTTGGCAAAAATCTACATAATTATTACACTTTTATAAGTTGGGCTAAGTGGTATCCTGATTTATTACTCGACTTAATGAAACCTGAAACAGGTGGGTTAAATCTGCATTTAGATCAACGCATATTTTTGCGTTGTGACGTTAGATTTATGAGTATGTATGGAACGTTTAGCCGTGGATATGGCAAAACATTCGATGAGGTACTTGCTATGGTCGTAGTAGCAATGCTGTTCCCAAATATTGAATTGGCTCTTTCTGCACAGACTAAAGAAAATGCGGCAGATTTATTGAAATCAAAGTGGAATGAAATTGCAAAATTATATCCACTTTTAAAGGACGAAATAAGAGAAGCTAGGTTTTCAAAGGGAAATGCTTATATTGAATTTAAAAATGATGCGACCATAGATGCTATTGCAAATGCTCAAAGCACAAAGGGTCAAAGACGTAGAAGGTTAAAAATAGAGGAATCTGCATTGCTGAATAATGCACTGTTTCAAGATGCCCTTGAGCCTGTAGTTGAAGTTCCAAGACTTACGGTTGGCAGACTTGCGATAGTAGACCCAATGGAACTTAATCAGCAAATTCATTTTTTTACAACGGCAGGATTTAGGGGTTCAGACGAATATCAGCGTAGTATTTCAATGTTAGATGATATGGAAAATCTAAAGGGAAAAATAGTTTTGGGAAGCAACTGGCAACTTCCGTGTTGGTATGGTAGAGGAAGTAATAAAAGCAAAATACTTTCAAAGAAGAAAAATTCTTCTGTGGTAGCTTTTGCCCAAAACTATGAACAAGAATGGGTCGGCTGTGCCGATGGTGCGTTAGTTAATATCAACAAATTAATGAATTGTCGTACTTTAACGGAAGCGGTCTTGCAAAATTCAAATCCAGAACAGGAATATTATATGGGCGTGGATGTAGCAAGAAGCCAAAAAACTTCTAATAACCAATCTTCTATTGCTGTAGTGCGTGTAATTAGAAGTAAGGATAAAGGGAGAATTATTTACATTGATGTGGTGAATATTATTAATATTCCTAACGTACTTAATTTTAATGCCCAAGCTGCTATTATCAAAAAAGTTCAAAAACTTTATATGGCTAAAGTAGTTGTGTTAGATGCTAATGGACTTGGTGTTGGATTGGCTGATGAACTTTTAAAAGACACGATTGACAATTCTACAGGTAAGGATTTGGGCTGTTGGGACACTATTAATGACGATAATGTTCCAGAAGTTCCTAATTCGCCACAAATACTTTACAATATGAAAGCTCAGACTTGGCAAAATGAAATTGTAAGCACTTTTATAGATATGGTGGATAGTGGCAAACTTAGATTGCTGGAAAAAAGACAAGATAATGATTTTACCGATAATGAATGGGATAGTTTTGACGATAAAGTTAGACCTTTTATTGAGACAGATGCTTTTATTGAAGAAGCCGCGAATTTAAAGATGAAACATCTTAATAACGGCAACATTACTATTGAACAAGTTGTAAAAAAAGTAAATAAGGATAGAGTTTCGGCATTGATCTATGTGTTGTGGTACGTTAATAAATATGCCCAAGACATAAATAACGATGAATACGATTATTGTTGTTTATTCAACTAATGTAAACACAAACGAAAGTGAGGTGAGGCTATGCCTGAGAATATTGCAGAGAATACTGAGAATGTTATTGAAAACAATCAAGATAAAACAGAAAGTGTTTCAGAAACTAACTCCGTGTCAAATACACAAGAGCGTTCTTATGAGTCAAATGCTTTTTACGAAATGACATCTTTTTGGGAAGATTGTATTGAAGATTTGCCTATTAATCTTGAGGACATTAAGAAATTTGCTCATAATCCGCAAATACATATAAAAAATATTCGCAAAATTTGTCGGTGGGCGTACTATGAAAATGGCTCTGTTATGACTTCTATCAACTATCTTAAAACCATGTTCACCTTGGATAAGGTGGTTTATTCAAAGTCAAAGACTAAACGCAAGAAGAAATTTGAAAATGCAAGACAGTTAATGCAACAAACTCTTGACACAATAAGATATAAGGAAGTTATTCGAGATAATTTGTTTAACGATATGATTGAGGGAATGGACTTTAAATACTTTGAAATTACAAAGTCCGTATTCGCTGACAAGTATCTTGATGATATTGATACTTTAAACATTGTAGAGATCAATGAACTGGGAGTTAAATGTGCCGTTATTAATCTGCCTGTTGACTATTGCCGTATAGTTGGCAGAAAGAATGGTTCACCTATTGTTGCTTTTGATTTAAGATATTTTGACGGTATGGTAGAAGATGACAAAAGAAGAAAACTACAGGCTTTTCCAAGAGAAATTCGAGAAGCGTATAGTAAATATTCAACTCACGATAATATTAAGTCATGGAAAGTTTTAAATAACGATAATACAATGGTAACAAAAATTAACTGTAAGGCTATTAATCCTTATGGTGTTCCATTAATGATTTGTGCGTTGGACGATGTATTGTACGCAGATTATTTCACTTCTACAAAGCGGAATGTATTAGATCAGTTGAACAATCAAATTATTTATCAAACATTTCCTGAAGCAAAAGACGGACGTTGTACTTTGACGGAAAGCCAGCAGAAAAACCAACATAAGGTAGTTAAAGATGCTATTACTACAAGACAAAATAAATATGGCAAGTCATTTTTCTCGCTTGCCGCAGGTACAAAATTAAATGATATAAAAGTTGACACTTCTATTTTTGATGAAAAGAACGAAAATGCCAATAAATCAAAAGTGCCTGCCGATTTGGGTATCGCTAGTAGTGTCCTTGACGGTAATAGTACAGGAAACTATGCTGTTGCAACACTTAATTTGGAGTTGGTTGCAGGAAACGTATATGATTGGATAAATATGTTTATTATGGAATTGAATAAATGTATTAACGCCAATATTATTAAGGATAAAAAGCTTTATATGGAGTGTGCTATTTTACCTGTTACTTTTGTAAATAGAGATAAACAGGTTAAATATATGACCGACCTTTATGCTAGAGGTAAGGGGTCTTTGACAGCTTGGATTGCAAGCACTGGTTGGGATAGCGATGTATACTTGTCGCTTATGGACTACGAATTGGATAATGATTGGGAAAATAAATATCCAACGCATAAGACGAGTTATACCATGAGTAGCAAAGATAGCGACCCAAGTGATGCAGACCACTCAAACGGTGGTAGAACTAAGGTAGCTGAAAAGACAAACGAAAATAGCATAATGAGCGAAAATCTAAATGGAAACGCTCAACCAAAACCTTCAACAACAAACTAAAACCTAAGTTGCGTTTAGTGACTAGGTTTATTTTATGTCAGAAAAGAGGTGAAAGTTAGTGTTTCATTGTGAAATAAGCGAAGCAAAGAGGTCGGACGGTCGCAGACGTGTAAAGTTGGTACTACACGAAATTCATCAAGACCGTAATCACTATAACAAAAATGGTATTAGTTACAATGAGCAGTATGTTAGAAATAATGCAGATAGTATTATTGGTATGCCTATTTGTGCAACATTTTTGGATAGTGAAAAAGATATTCCATACGACCATGGAATGACAGGTCAAGACGGCAATATGCCATTATTTGAAAATTCTGTTCAAGTAGGTTCTGCTGATGGTTGGTCTATTGAAGATATTCAGATTGATGGTGAGAAACATAAAGTTCTTATTGCCGAGGGTTATATTAATCAGCAACGTTATCCACATTTTGTTGAATGGCTTGAAAACAAAATTAATGATGGTGATACAATATATGGTTCTGTTGAATTTGTTGGTAAGGGCAAAAATAAAATAGTGTATGACGGAGAGCCTGTCGAAAAAGGTAGAGTACCAAAAGTTTATGACTATAGTGGATATTGCATTTTAACTGTCGAGCCTAGTGACGATAGTGCAATACTGATAGAACTAAATCAAAAGATAAAGGAGGACGAGAAAGTGGACGAAAAGACACTTAATCAGATTATTTCTGCTGTTGAGAATAAGATTACTGAACTCAATACTAAAAATGCAGATTACGAGACTAAGATTGCTGAAATGAATGAGATTATTTCTACAAAAGATGCAGAGATAGCAACTCTTACAGGTGAAAAGACAACAGCCGAAACCAATGCTTGTCAGAAAGACGAGAAGATTAATGAACTTAACGGACTCGTTGAAACAATGAAAGCAGAATTGAATGAACTTAAAAAGTCTGCAAAGATTGCAGAACTCAATTCAGCTCTTGGAGATTTTTCAGACGATGAAAAGAACATGGCTAAGGATAAGCTTGACAAGTTTAACGCAGATCCTATGGGTTGTGGTATCGAGGTAAACGATATTGTTACAGAAATCAACGCTTGCATTGGTGCTGAGACAAAGAAGAAGGAAAAGGCAATGGCTGTTGAGATTAATTCTCAGAACAATTTTGCCGCTGACATATTTGGTTGCGTAGATACTGACAACGATGATGATAAGAACGATAAACTCGATATTGATAATCTGTTTGTATAAAAAATACGATTGGAGGAATTTTAAATGATTAAATTTGCAAATATTGGTGATTTCAAGGTAGCACAGAATTTTGGCTATCTCAAGACACCTGTTGTTCTTGAGAACGGCATGGCTGTTACATATGATCTTAAAACAAAGGCTGTTGCTCTACCAACCGCAACAACAGCAAAGCAGGCTGGTCTTGCAGTTGTAATGAACAGAATTGATAAGCCTGAGACACTCACACCAAATGATTATAGAATTGAGGTTGGTGAGTTTCCACGCATTTTTACTCTTGCTTCTCTTGCAGGACATCTTTTTGATATGGACGATGCAGTTGTAACAACAGCTTACAATACACTCGCAGTAGGTGACAAGCTTGTAGTTGGTACTGATGGTAAGTGGGCTAAGAGTGCTGATGTTTCTGGTTATGCAGAGTATCTTGAAGTTGTGGAAAAGACAAGTTTTGGCGGTAACGGACTTAGAGTCGTTGTACACGCTTAATTAATGAATGTAAAATAAAGGACGGTGTTTTAATAATGATTAATACTTCTTTTGAACTTAATAATCTGAATAAGTCTGAGGTTGCTGTTAAGAACGCAAAGGCTTTCAACGAAGTAGTTGAGATTTGTTCTGCTCTTTTTGCAGGCAAAGATACATCAAAGTACGGTCAGAAGGTAGACGCAGTACGTTCAAGAATTTCAAAGCTTGGTGAACAGGCACTTGCAGGCGATAGCAGAGCAGTTGCAGAGATTAATACTATTGTAAAGTATATTATACAGCCAAGGCTTCTCGAGGCAACAAAGGTATTTAATTTCCTTGGTAACTATCGTGAGATTGGCTATGATGAGCAGCCAAGAATTAAGACTTATTCTTATGAGGGTCTTGATGCTAGACTTCAGGCTTCTGGTTCTGATGTAGGTTTTGCAGGTAGAAAGTGGGTAGAGTACCCAATTGTAACTCAGACAATATCTTCTGGTATGGCTATTGATTATCGTGAGCTTGCTTCCGGTAATTTTGCTGGTACTGTAGCAGAGGAAATGGCACAGGTACAGACCGACATGAACAACAAGGGTGTTGCTTATGTATTTGATGTTATTAAGTCTGCACTGAAGAATAATACTGAATATGTAAAGTTCTATGGCGAGTATGACTCTGCTCCAACTCAGGCACAGGTTGACGGTATGATAAATAAGGTTAGAAAGCTTGGCAAGGTTGGTATTGCAGGTGACTTCTCACTTATTTCTGGTATCTGTGATTGGAACGGTTATAAGACAGTTGGTTCTACACCAATCCCATTCTTCAATGCTACACAGGTAGACGAGATTGCTAGAACAGGTCTGAATGGCTTCTATAAGGGTTCAGCTCTTATTGAACTTGAGAACCCATATAACTTCACAAAGCCACTTGCTGACAAGTCAGGTTTTGACACATACTACAATCCCAACGATCTGTGGTTTATTGCACAGGGAGCAAATTCTCCAGTAAATATCTTCAGACGTGGTGGTATTACAACTATGACAGGCAACGATGTTGAGACAGGTACAGTAAAGACACGTTTCGATATGGAGCTTGGTGCTGACGTTGTAAAGGGCAGAGAATTTGAAATTGGTCTGCTTACAAAGCAGGGTTAATTACATAATAATTATTGATGTGGCGAGGGTGTAAACTCTTGCCACATTATTATTATATTTGAAAGGAAGATTAAAATTTGGCAAATGTAAGAAAAAATACAACTACTGCCACAATGAATAACGATATTACAGAAGTAAAGTCTAAAAGGGAAATTCAGCTTACCGATAGAGTGTTTCTTGAAAACACTCGTAATTGGGAATTGGGTTTTAGGGCTGTGGAAACACAAAGAGATATTACTATTCCACCAAACGCAAAGAAATTTGCGCAGCTTAATGTTGGAGAGGTTATGGCTCAGATACAGGAAGGTAACGGAATGTTCTGTGGTACTGACGGCTTTGGCAATAACGCTTATCTGAAAATTCTTGATGAGGATATAAGAAGATACGTTTTTTCACTTGACGAGAGTGATAATAATGATCCTGTTATTCTTGATATTAACAGTGTAAAGGCACTTCTTGGCATTAGCAATAAGGCTGATTTCATGGCTGAACTCTCAAGACTTGTAGTTACTGAAGGTGATAAGAAAATGATTATTCCACTTGCCAAAGAAGTTGGAATTGATAACGTGGCAGTCTACAAGCGTAACGAAATAGAAAATATTTCAAACTATAAGTTTTAAGAAAGGGTGTGGTTAAAATGGCTACTACCTATGAAGATGTGGTCGCTGTTTTTGAGTCCACATTTCTTGAAAGGGTTGCGTTAAGTGACGACCTTGTTTTTCAGTGGTTTAAAATGGCTTGTGGCGAGTTTTCAACTCAAATTAGTCAACTTTACTTTAATAATGAGAAAAGAATATTTACTGATATTGACGGAAACGATATTGTTTTAAATCAGATAGTTGTTAATATATTGGGCTATACAATAAAGAGATTTTATTGTGAAAGACAATATAGTAAAATTGTCAAACGTAGCAACATAGTTTCTAAGGATTTATCAATAAACAACTCAGAGGGTGACAAAAGACAAGCTAAAGTTGAGATTGATTGGGTGAACTTTAAAATAGTTGACCTTTATGAGCAGCTGAAAGACACTGCGTATAATTGAGGTGGTTGAATGAGTAAAGAATGGTACTTAATTCGGCAACCGTATTATACGGAAGGTTCTGAAAAACAAGATTTATTGTTTGATAGTGAAATGTCATTTAATGACGTTTTAGATGATAGCGTTATTGAAGATGATATTATTCTGTGCAGTGGAGTGTTTAACGGTGAGGATTTTGAAAATGAATTTGCTACAAAGGGCATAATTCAGAATGAAATACCTGATACGCTAACACAAGCTTGGCAAAGACAGGTTTTAACCTATATTAGTACAATATCGGACTATAAGTATATTAAATACGATAATAAGATTTGGCTAATATTGACCGAGCCTACAAATAACAAGCTGTACGAAAAATCTATTTTGTATTTGTGTAATTACGTTATTAAGTGGCAAGACGAAAATGGCATAGTTCATTATAAGCCGTGCAATATTCAAAATGCTTCACAGTATAACGCAGGCACAAATGAGACAAAAGTAATTACCATTGGTTACGATCAGTTAATGATGTATATTTCGCTTGACGAGGAAACGAAATATTTTCCGCACGATAAGCGTTTTTTCATTGACTATAATGATAAAGAGCCTACACCTTACAGAATTACTAGACCTGATACTGTCAGCTTTTCTTTTGGAAATGGCAGATGTATGCACATTATCTTGTCAGAGAGTCAATACAATCCGCAGACAGATAGAATTGACCTTATGCTATGTGATTACTTTAAGCCCAATAATGCAACCAAACCTGTTGAAATAACTTACAGTGGTAATGCAGAAATTCGTTGCGGTGGTACAGTAAAAACATTTACTGCAAAAACAGATAAGAGTGTTATTTGGTCTTTAAAATTACTTGATAAACAGAAAGATTTCGTTATTATAACAGTAAACGAAAATAAGGTAAAGATAAAGTGTTTAAACAATAGTGCTTTAATTGGTAGCTCTTTTAAATTGGTTTGTACAGTTGATGATGTTTCGTCTGAGCTATTAGTTAATATAGTGGGAGGTGTATAAAATGCCAATAAATTCTGTTATATCGGAGTGGAAAAATAAAGCTATTTCTATGATATTATCACAAGATAATATATTAGATTTATTTGAAAAGGACGAGGAAGAACTAGAAAATATTGTGTATTCTAATATATACCCTTTTTTATATATACCTTACACTCAAACTAATGTAGAATTGTATCTTAACATTGAAGTTTCAGTTCCGAAAGTAATATGGGGGGCATTTAAGGGTTATCCTCAAATGATAATCCAAATAATTTGTCACCAAGATAAAATGAGACTTAACAAAGCTGGCATTTCCAAAACTAGAATGGACTATGTGTCTGAATTATTGGGTCAGTTATTTAACAACTCAGATGGTTGGAGCGGTAACAGAATACAACTTATTTCAGACGTACCTGATAATTTGTCGCCTGTTTATAAAAGGCGTACCTTAATATTTCAAGGTGAAGAACTTACGATAAATCCATGTGAGGGTAATTAGTTATGGACGAGCTTTCGATTTATCGTAATAAAAAAGAAACATTTATGTTAGGCAAGTTTGAAATTCACAACCCAACTTTGGACGAGATTTCAGACGAGTCAAAACTAGGTGAAAAACAGTTTTGGGTCATTGTGTCTGACATAATTTCAACTCCATATGATAGAAGGCTATATCTTTGGAGCAAGGGTATTGATTTTAACTCAGTAGATAGTTTTGACTTGTTTTGTGATATTGTCGAAAATCATTTGCTAACTGATGTTTCATTTATAATCCGTAATATTGATTTTGGTAAGATGAAACGCTATATTGACACGAATAGCGGTGATATTATTTTATTTGATGTTTATAACAATATTCAAATAGGTAAAGCAGATTATGAACTGCTTACTGAATATTTCAGGAAAATGCTTAATATCGCTGATAATAATATTAAAGACGGAAATGAACACACCCGAAAATGGAGATTGCAATATGAATTAGACAAGCTTGAAAGACAATTAGCTAGGGGTGAGTATCAAGAAAAAGAATTTCGTTCTATTTTGTTGCCATATATTTCAACATTAACAAATATTGAAGGGTTTAAATACAACTGGGACACGGTTTGGTCGTTACCTATTAATGTTTTTTATGATTGTCTTTTAAGAAATCAAATCATAAATCAAGCACAGAAGCTTGCCACAGGTTTATATAGCGGTACTATTTATTATAAGGACATTAAGAATAAAGAAGAATTAAATTGTTTCCGTACATGGTAACGGAAACAATAGAAAATAAAGGAGGAAATAATATGTTTAATCCAGACAAATTGCTTTTTAAACAAGCTATTTCAGGTCAGATGTTTTCGCCTACTGACGGAGTGCTGTTTTGGACTCTTGAAGATTTGAAAGATGTAAACATTCAGACCAATGCTACTTCACAGGATAAGACAGATGCAACAGGTGCTGTAATTGCAAAATACTATGACGCTGATACAGTTCAGATTACAGGTAATACATCGTTCCTTACGCTGTCACTTCTTGCTGCTCAGTGGGGTACAGAAAAGAACGTTGCAAGTTCTACTAACAAAATTCTCATTCCTAAAAGAGAGAAGATTAAGGTGGGTAGCGACATAACAAAGATTACTCTGAGTAAAGTTCCTGTGGGTGGAATATCATTCATTTATCTGCTCAATGAAAGGAAGGAACAGGTTGCTTCTTACAAATATGCAGCGGTAAATTCAGAAAAGGAATTTTCACTTGATGCGGCTAAGAAAGAAATTACACTTCCGACAGATACTGCTATCAAGGAAGGAATGACTATTCAGGTATATTATACATATGAGTCTGAAAATGCAGTTGACATTACAAAGAGTACGAATGATATGCCAAAATCAGGTGAATTTTGGCTTGAATCAATCTTTACAGATATTTGTGATAAAAATATTGAATATCATGGTTGGGTTGTCGTGGCATCTTCACAGCTTTCTCCTGAGACTCAGATACCGCTTGACAAAACAGGCGACTTCCCATTTACTATTGACTCTCTGAAGGACTATTGTAGTGACGAGGGTCAGCTTCTGAGATTTGTTATTCCAGAGGATTAATTTATGGAAAACAACCATGAATGTATTATTTGTGGTAATGGATATTATGCGTGTAATAAATGTGATAAAATAAATAGTTGGAGGAGATATGTGGACACACCATCTTGTTATCAATTATATTTAATCATAGAAGAATATATGCACGAAGTCATTTCCAAGGTTGAAGCAAGAAAACTTCTTGCCAATATTGGTATTACTTCCGAAACATTAAAAAAGAAAGATTATAAAGAGTCGGTCTATAATGTTTTGGCTGATATTACAAACCTTAAAAATAGTACAATAAATAAAAAAACTAAATAAAATAGAAAGGGCGGTTATTATGATAAGTATTGACCGCCCTTATTTTTTTTATAAAGAGGTAGAAATGACAGATAGAAGTAAGTTTAATGTAGATAAAGACAAATCAAAACGTAGTTATAATGGTATTATTTTTGACTCAGTGTTAGAAATGAAATATTATCGTGACGTACTTTGTCCTTTAGTGGAAAGCGGTGAAGTGATTTCGTATGAGTTACAGAAACCATATGAACTGCAACCGAAGTTCGTTCACGATGGCAAAACTGTGTTGCCAATTAAATATGTCGCTGATTTCGTGGTTACTTATAAAAATGGTGTCACTGAAGTTATAGATACAAAAGGTATGCCAGACTCAGTGGCAATACTTAAACGTAAATGGTTTTGGTATTGCTATCCAGACATTACATATAAGTGGATTACTTATGCTAAAAAGTTTGGTGGGTGGATTGATTATGATGAGTGTAAGAAACTGAGAAACGCAGAAAAGAAACGCAGAAAAGAAACGCAAGAAAACGGAGGAAAATTGAATGAAAAATAAGCTTAGTTTTGCGGAAATGCAGGCATTTATAAATAATGTAGTCAAGGGTACAATTGAGTACGGAGCAGGATATGAAGAAATTTTGCGTAAATATTACGTTGTCACTCTTTACGGAGAACATAAATTTTCATCAGATGATATTGCAGAGATTTATGATAGTGGAGAGCTGGATAGGGAATGTAATAATATTGATTGGGAGTCGATTGATGACGCACAGTATAGCATGATTAATGCAGCTATTGACAGCGGTATTGACATGAATGTTAGATACAAGGCGGCTGAAAAGGTTATGAGCATGGCAAACATAGCTATAACGGAGCTTGCAAGCAAGGCAAAAGAAATGATAGAACAGATTAGTGTTACTACGAAAGATATTGACACTGAAAGCTTAAATGAAGTGTTAAAAACACTTAAAGATAGTAATGACATGGCAAATAAAATTGTAATTTCAAACAATAAGGACGGTGACTAATATGTTCTTTGCAGAACAGGAAATAACACTTGGAATAGTTCCTAATGCTAGGAATATTCATAGGTTTGTGTATTTTACACAGGTACGCCCCTCTGTGGTTAATCTGACAACAGATAGAACGGTCAATGGTAAATCAATTATAGGTCTTTGTAGCCTTGGTTTAAGAAATGGTGACAAAGTTACGATAGAAACACATAGTAAAGTTTCTCAGAAGCAAGCTGACGAGGATTTAAAGCTTGTTGTAAATTGGTTGCGTGGTGAGGAATAAATGGTTGTAAAAAACCTTAAAGAACTAGAGCGAGAACTAAGAACAAGAATTGATTACGCTCTGCTTACAGATGTTACCGAGGTTGTTACCACTGTTATGCTAGATCATATTGAAAGAGATGTTTACGATAGTTATGTACCACATGAATATGTAAGACGATATGATAATGGTGGCTTAATGGATATTAACAATATTAATTCTTCTATTGAAGGTGACACTTTAGTTGTAGAGAATAATACAATGGCTAATCCATATATTTTTGTTCAGAGCAAAATGGTTAAGTCAGATAATGCAGATCAAGAATTAGCACCTATCATTGAAACTGGTTGGGGGTACGATTTTGGAAACTGGACGTATCATGGTGTTGCTAGACCATTTGTATATAATACAAAAGAGGATTTAAGTGATAACAAATATCACATTATAGCTTTAAGGCAAGGACTTAAAAGACAAGGAATAGAGGTGAAGTGAAATGGCAGATGATTTAAAAATACGAGTTCCTGTGGAACTTGACACAAGTAAAGTTAAGGACGATATACCTAAATTAAATAATATACTTGCAAATGACAATAAGGCTCATGCTAAAATCATTGGTGAGTTGGATTTGAATAAAACACAAAAGAAAATTCAATCTCAACTTGCTACAATCAGCAAAAATCTAAAAATAGATATTGGTGGTTTAAATGTAACTTCTATTCAGAGTGGTATAAAGGTTGCTGAAAAACAGGTAGTTAGCTCTGTTAAAAATATAAAGCATGAGATACAGAATATTGACACAACTCTTGCAGAAACTTTCAAGGCAGGTTTTAATAAAGACGGACAGATAGATATTGTTAAAACTATTGAAAATGCAAGAAAAGTTTTGAGTCAGTTTGGTAATCCGACATTTTCATGGACTAAAGATAGTTCGGGTGAAGTTACTCAAATTACGGCAGAAGTTACAAGCTTGACAGGTCAAGTTGAAAAACTGAAATATGCTCTGAACGAAACAAATGGGTCATTTGACTATCTATCGGGTAGCAGTTCTGAAAAGGGTATATTAAAGCTGATTGCGGATATTGATAAGGCTAAGTCAAAATACACAACACTTCTTTCCGAGTTTAAGTCATCAAATTCGGGCATTGAAACAGGACTCACTAAGGAAATCACAGATGTTAATAATGCTATTAATAACCTTGGTAAAGGTGGCTCTGTTGCGGAAGTTGATAGTTTATTTAATACTCTCAAGACTACTGCGAACGAGATTAAGCAAAATCTTGATACCACTTCAAGTTCATTTAATAAAGTAACAAATGCTGAAAACACTTTGGCAAAAATGCCTGCCACAATACAAGAAATTTCAAATAACTTTTCTAAGCTGAAAAATCAGCCACAAGAAATTGTGGATTTAATTCAAGGTTTAAACACTCAATTAATCAAGGTAAAAGATACCGAGGAGAATTTTGGACGCAATAAACAATGGTCTGAAGAATATCGTGAGTTAGTTGTTTCGGTTAAAAAAGCAGAAACAGAAATAAAGAGCTTACAGTTACTTGAAAAATCTGATAATTCTGAGGCACAGCAGCAAGCTCATTATTATAATAAGATGTTTGGTGAAATCAAACAGATTAATAAGCTTAAAAAGCAACAGGTCAATGCTGGCGAGCAAGAAAATGTTGAGCTAAAAAGACAGATTAAAAATCTTGAGAGTAGAGTTTCTTATGACGAGAAGCAGCTTAAAAAGAAGAAACTGATTACAGAAGAACTTGAAAGACAAAAAAATGAATTAATAAACATTGGTAGGGAAGAACTTAGATTAGCCAATTCTCGTTCTGCTGATAAATCGTCAGCTACATCTACTAAAACAGAAAATAATGTAGCTAGACTTACGCAAAATCTCACTACCTTAGAAGCAAAGTGGAAAGAGTCGCCTATCTTTAATGGAGAGTTCCAAGAAAAGTTTAATGAGTTAAAAACAAGTTTGTCTAATGTAGGTGGCGATCCTAAAGCATTAGACGAATATCGTATTAAACTCAATGAACTAACAAATGAGTTAAAGAGGGCAGATGTAGCTTATAAAGCTAGTTTTTCTAGCAATAAATCACAACAGAATATAGAAGCTACAAGGCAGAACATTAAAAAGTTAATATACACAATTCAGACATGGCAACAGGCTAATACTAAAGCCATGGGCAAGAATACTTTTAATGGCGGTACATATCAGGTTGAAACTGATAATATGATAGCCTCACTCAAAAAGTTGCTTAATGCTAGCGATCTAACTGCGAGCGATTTGAAAGTCAATGTTGATAAAATCAATCGTAGTTTTAGGACAATGAGTTCTGAAGCACAGGCAGCAGGTGTGAATGGGTTAAGCTTTTTCGATAAGATTAAAGAGGACGCTTTAAAATTCACAAGCTGGATGAGTTTAACTACTGTGATTTCAGGTATATCAAGAGAAGCTGTTAAGTTCTATAATAATGTTGTAGATATTGATACAGCTATGACAGAATTGCGTAAGGTTACTGATAACACAAATCAGCAATATGCCGAGTTCTTTGATAATATAGGTCAAAAGGCTAAAGATTTAAAGATTGATTTGTCTGATCTTATTTCTCAAACCGCGGAATGGGGTAAACGTGGTTATAGTTTAGATGAAGCTGAAACACTTGCCACAAACTCAGGTATTTATTCAGTTGTTGGTGAAGTAGATAATGCAACAGCAGTACAAGACCTAACAACAGTTATGAAAAGCTATAACATGACAGTTGATGAGTCTATCAATATTGTTGATAAGTTTAACGCAATATCAAACAAGTATGCTGTTTCAGCAAGTGATATTGGTGATATGCTATCAAGGTCAGTATCTTCACTGAGCGTAGCAGGAAATACACTAGACCAAGCAATAGCAATGGGTACAGCCATTACAGAAATAACTGGAGACGCAGCCGAAGCGGGTAAACGCAAATTGCCCGACTATATAATAATATATAGTATGCAGATAACTATATCGGTCAAAGGCTAAAGGATAGTTAAGACCGAGGTAAGACTCAATTTTTTTTGAGTAACCGTAGAGACTACAGGATATATATGGCAACATATGTATTGAAGTTATCCGTCCTTATTACAGGGCGTAATATATAGTCCGAGCATCGTATTATAATCCTATAAAAAAAGAAATACGAGAGTTAGCCAGAAATGACTAACCGCTACATATTTAATGTAGTCAGTACCAATATAATTGGGAAAGTAACAGATTGAACAGTTTGAAAGTTCTGTCAATGCGACTTCGTGGAGCGAAAACAGAACTAGAAGATGCAGGCGAGTCAACAGAGGGCATGGCAGTATCAACCTCAAAACTGAGGGAAGATATTAAAGCTCTTACTAATGTAAATGGCACAGGTGGCTTTGACATAATGAAGGACTCTCAGAACTTTAAGAGTACCTATGAAATTATGAAAGGTATCGCCAATGTTTGGAACGACCTTACTGATACATCAAAAGCCGCTGTCATAGAGAAAATTGCAGGTAGAGTTTACCTGAATGTACAGAAATGTGCATAAAGAATATATTTAATTGCAGGTAATGAGTAAAGCCTTACACCACAATAATGAAGAAATTACATTATGACGGTGCGAAAGCAGAAATAACGTAAGGATTGTATAAGGTCAAAAGCCTAAGTACAGTAACAATCTCTGTTCATGCAGCTAAGTACCCTAACGTTATCCTAGATCATAGGACAGTTTAAGTCGAGGGTAAAAGTTCAACGACTATTCCCCATATGGGGTTGTAACAATAAAATAAAGGTGGAAATCCTGAATAGTTGCAACAAAAGAAGTACGGCTCAATCGCAAATGGAGTGGGAGAATAACCCTTAAACGGAAAAGGTATAATTGCTGTCATAAATGACGTGATTAAGAAATAGTCTAAGCTCTATGTGAAAGCATAGGATATGTTATATAACATATAAGTAAATTTGCGACTTACTTTAATATAATTGAAGCAAAGAGGCAATACAATTACTGCATTGCTTACGAATATGAGTCAAGCGGATAAAATTGTTAATGACTCAATAGGCTCTGCTGGGTCTGCTATGTCAGAGTATGAAAAATACCTTGACTCTATTCAAGGAAGAGTGCAAGGTTTTCAGACAAGTATTGAAAATTTGTCAGCTACTCTGATTAATGGTGATTTAGTTAAATTCGGTATCACCAGTGGAACACAAATTATTGATGTTCTTGATAATCTAATTAGTAAATTCGGTGTTTTAGAAACACTTATTCCTACCGTTATGGCAGGATTATCATTCAAAAACGTAGGTAAACAATTATTAAAGATGCCAACTTATGCACAGCCACAAACTATATGTGCATAGGTCACACACGTTTTAAAATAAGGTTGCCAAATTGCTGGGAACGGCTAAAGCTTTGCAACTACTTGTAGCAATGGTATTACAAGAGTGAGGAAACTCGGAAACAATAGCAAAGATAACATATGCTGAGATAAAAGCCTATTATACTATTACAATAGGTGCTAAGTGTTGTTAAAAATGTCAGGTCAGCAGCCAACCCCTATCGGGAGATACGGACTAGGTTCAGAGAGTAGACGGTAACTATCTTGTGGTAAGATAAAGGTGTACTCCAACTATAGGTAACACCTATAGCGTTTCAAAAAATGAATTATCCCTCATTTATTTAGTTTTGTCCTTTGACAGTGAGGGTGGGATAAAACTGTTACCAATCATTTTGCATAGTGATTTATTTTACACTATTCATTTGCGTATGTCAACACTAAATTTGTTCGTTAATAAAAATTTTACATTTATATTAACACAATGTTTGTTAATGCAACCAATATATGGCTTGACATTAGTTCCTAAAATGGGTATACTAAGTTAAGAATAGTCCTTACAAGTCTAAAATATGATTGTGTGGCATATTTTATAAAAGTGTTATATAATCATATTAAATTATTCACAAAATCTCTTTTAGTATTTTTGTTAAAGAGTAAAGAATAAAATATAATTAAGTAGTTTAGAATAAAATGGAGAGGTGTGATAATATGGAAATGGGTAAGGAACTTAAACTATCATTAAAAGTTGAATATCAAAAAGATACAGATAGTATCGAAATTACAACTAATGGACAATCAAGTGGTATAACTCTTCCATCTAAGATGTTTCTGCCATTTGTACAAACATTACTTCGTGTCGGTTTGGATATGCAAGACAAAAAGGTAGTTGATTTGGGATTGCGAGAGGGGTGATATCATGAGAAACACTAGAGATGTTTATGTTAAAAATGTAAATGTTTGTAGAGAGGATGGTTATAAAACCAGTTTGTTGGATATCTTAAATATTGAGCCATATTATATGGAAATCAAACAGACTCTCGACAATATCTATTGTTGTACTGTTGACAATCTTGACGAGATGTCGAAGTGTATCAAGTGGTTGCAGAATAATAAGTTTAAGAACTTTGTTGTCAAGAAGATTTATGTTAGCCGTATAAGAAGTGAAATCTATGTAATTGCTGATTTTGACGATGACAAAATAGGTGAAGTTTTGGACGAATATTATGAAGCAACTTTTACTTTTACAACTAATTATAAACAAGACATTGTTTTCATGATTACTTCCGAAAAGAATTTAGTGGAAGCAAATATGCCTAAATTTGAAGAAGTGATTGAGGTGACTCCTAGTGTCTAACTCGCAGGATTATTCTAAAAAAATAAAACATAATGAGTTGTTTGTGCAATGTCTAAAGGACACAGATGTTAAAGAATATGACGATTTTTCGGATTGGATAATAGTCGGTATATTCTATTCGTCACTTCATTATATGAATTTGTTTTTGTCCAAGAGATATGATGATATAAATCTTGAAACTGTAAAGAGTCATAAAGATAGAAATATTATCATACAGAAAAAATGTCCGTATCAAATTCATATGGCATATCGCACCTTATATGAGTTAAGTAGAGAGGCGAGATATCAATGTTCAGATGTATCGTCTAAAGTCCGTTTTGTAGAACAGAAATATCAAGAATTAAAGAATTTGTGTTCTGAACAAATGCAACGGAGCGCTTCTAAGAGATAACGTGGACTACATAATGAATAACCATAAAATAAGACCCTAGAGAAAATCTAGGGTCTTTTGTTATACATGAACACACATTGTTTACTTTTGCCCATTTGTACACTTGTGTATACTCATACACTCATACACTCGTATTCACTATCTATTCTCTCAAATTAACATTTACGTTAGTCCAATCCTTGCCGTCACATTCCATAGTGACAGTATAGTACAATCTGCCCTTAACACCAAAACTATTTTCAGCATCCACATAAGATGATACGGTGTAGCTATCATTATGATGCGTAATAAAGTTTTTATCATACATTGGATAATCTGCCGTGGCAGGGGCTTTTAACTGTTTATTTACATAGAATTTAGCTGCTGTGTAAGCTTCTTGGCTGTAGTCTTTTTCGTAGTGTGAAATGTCAGATATTTTGTCAACCAGCCCCCAAATGGCAAAAAATAAAAATATAATGACAAATACAATTCTACCAATGGAATAATGAACTTGCTCGGTAGTTCCATTATTAGTAGATGAGGTATTTTCGTTAGCTAAATTATTTGTGTTTTCTTGATTATTTGTCATAACTATTCTCCTTTAAAATTTATATCAAAACTATAAACGAATAACTGTTAAGGTCTTTAAAACAGTTGAAAATGAGAGTAGTGGCAAGACTAATATCAGTATATTAGGCAAGACTATAACACAACTTTCAGATTTAAAGAACTTGCTTCATAATAAATCGGATATAACTTTAATTCCTGCAAATGAAGTAGCAAATGTCCGTCAGTTTAACAATCTTTTGGCACAGGGTAAATCGGTAGCTGAAGCCGAGTCAATAGCTTTAAAGGGTTGCTCTGAAACAACTCTCAATGTTGCTAGAAGTGCTAATGGTGCAGCGGTATCAGAAGAAATGTTGTCTGCTTCTTTAAAGGGTGTTGCGACTTCTTCTAAGCTTGCTGCCGCTGGCATGAAAATATTGTCAACTGTTGGTAATATGGCTGTCGGCTTGCTCGTAGGTTTGGCTATTGATAAGATTATAACACTTTTTGATAATATTGTCAATGGTGCAGATAATGCAAAAGAAAGTTTAGCTCAGTTTACAAGTAGTTTCTCTGACTCTATTGACAAATTAGATGAAGAAAACAAATCAGTAAACGAATTAGTAAATCGTTATGTAACTTTGGTTGCGACAACAGATGACTTGTCAACTGTTAAAGACGATTTGAATACTATTCAGGACAACTTAATTGACAAGTACGGTAATGAAGCTAAGAGCCTTGATTTACTTAATGACAAAATGTCTGAGAATATTAAGAAAATCAAAGAGTGGAAAAAAGAAAAGGCTGAGAGTGAACTTTATCAAGAGTCGGATATTACTGATCCTGATGATAGTGATAGAAAGCTGAGTGTTAAAGAAGCCTATGATTTAGCACAAAAGAAATTAAAAGAGGGAAGCTCTTTTAACAAGGGTCTTTTTACTACTGATTACGGTGGCAAAGGGCAAGCCTATGTATCAGACGGTCTATTTAGTGGCTATAATTCTAATGCTGACATCAACAAGGTCGGCTCTCGTGGTTATGGTGATTGGTACAGTTACAAGAATGACATTGAACCAATTCTCAAAAAGTATAATAACGTTGGTATAAGCACTAATGCTTATAGTAATTTACTTTTCGCAGGTACAATGCAAGAACGTATTGATACCATGCAAAAGGTTTATGATGAATTATCCGAGAAATGGGCAAACATTTCAAAAGACGATAATCGTAACAAGTGGTTGGCTGATTTGCAAAAAGAAATTGCTACCACAACAGAGGAATATGATAAACTTTCTAATGCCGTTGATAAATACAACGAAATTCAGAAAACACTTGAAAACTATAACACAAGTGAAGAATTTAGTAAAGCATTTGATGAAGCTCAGAAAGCTACTGAAAGTTATAGTCATGCTGTAGCAAATAAAAATATTGATGATGTTGATAGGCTTTATGATTTAACTCAGCAATACAAGGACAAATTAATTGACTTGGCTAATGGTGATGAGGATTTAATTAGCTATGTCAATACTTTCTTTGAGTCTTTGCCTGCAAAATTGACAACAGGTACTTTTGATATTTCTGAGTGGACGGACGATATTGACGAAGTTCAAAATAAAGCAAAATCACTTAAAGATACCTTAACAAGTCTGCAAGACGGAAGTATTTCGGATAGTGATTTAGTTGAACTGTTTAAATCATATCCTGACTTAGCTAAGTTCTCAGGCAACACGGAAAAGCTGACAGAAGAAGTTAAGAAACTGATAAGACAAAACCCTAAAGAATTAACAGACAGATTAAAAGAACTCTCAAATAGTTTACCGAATGGCAATGATAAGGCTAATGTGGAAGGTCTTATTTCAAGCCTTGAAAAACTTGGAGAGGTAGCTTCTTCTATTTCTGAAGTTAAACTGTCTGTAGATGATATTGAGAAAATTTACGAGGAAACGTTTGATGATCTTATAGATAAAGCCGAGGACGAGAAAGATGTTCTCGAAGAACAAAAGAATATTCTTACAGAACAAAAAACTCAACTTGACAATATTATTTCTCAATACGAAACTGTTGCAAACACAGTGGAGTCTTATATTGATGAGCAGAAATCAGCTATTGAGGACAGATACAATGCTGAAATTGATGCCATTAAAGCTGTTAATGAAGAAAAACAAGATACCATTGACTTACAGGAGAAGTTAAATAATCTTGAAAATGCTAAAAAGAAAAAGGTAAATGTTTATTCTGAAGCTAGTGGTTGGCACTTAGAAACCAATACTGAGGAAGTAAACAAGGCACAGCAGGAATATGAACAGGCTAGTGCTGATAAACGTGTATCTGACCTTGAAAAACAGCGTGACAAGGAAACTTCACTGTGGGATAAGTATAAACAACAGTGGCAAGACCTTATCAGTAGTTCTACTAATACAGAAAATGAACAGCTTGCCAAAGATATTTTAGGCGTTAATTGGACGGACAAAATAGCACAGCAAGACACGAATATTCTTAATGACTTTGCGAGCAAATATCAATCTTATCGTTCTCAGCTATCAGATCAGGTTGAAAAGGAAATTGAGAGCGTTGATAAAGAGATAACGGCTAAAAGCAAAGAAATTGAGGCATACAAGAAAGAAAAAGAAGCTTTATCAAACTATGTTACAGATATTACGAATAAGAACAAAGACTACATAAAACAGTTGACAAACGTTTCTGAAAAAGAAATGCAAACTATGGAAGGTAGGACTAAGTTCTTAGAGGATTGCAAAAAACGTGCTAGGGAAGCTCTTGACTATTCTGATATTTCTGTTGAGGGTGCTAAATCGAATGGTTTGTATCTTGTTCAATATGACGGTGAAACTGTTGGAACAGGGCTTGATGAAACGCAAGCAGAACAGTTAAAATCTGAACTGTACGGCAAAATGGTTTCATCAGAACTCTTGGCTAATCCTATGCTTGGTAAGAACAAGGGTGCATTAACAGCTATTCTTAACGCTTTAAAGAGTAAGTTTAACATTATTAAGCCATATCGCTCAGGTGGTATTGATGATTATACAGGGCTTGCACAACTTCACGGAAAGCCAAATGCAGTTGAAACTATCTTCAATTCAGAGCAAGGCAGAAAGCTATACAACCTTGTGGCTAATACAGATAATCTTGTCAATTATATTGGAGATAAGATTTACAATGGTATAACAGATTTGGTAAGGACAAAAATGTCCTCACCAAACAATATTCAAAATAGAAATGACACAAACAATAAGACTATCGTATTCCAGATTGATACTGTCAATACAACAGACGGCACAACATTCTTAGAGCAGATGAACGCTTATCTGCAACAGGCTGATTTGGATAGAATAGTTGGTAAAAACTATTAAATAAACACAAAAGTAACAAAGAGCCATTAATTATTTAGTGGCTCTTATCTTTTAGAAATATTTTAAATTCAATAAAATATTGACAAACGTGGACGAATGTGGTATAATGTACTTATAAGAAACAATAAAGGAGTTTTTATATGAGTAATTACAAACCACAAGAATTTGCTGAAATGATAGGTGTATCTGTAAAAACCTTGCAACGTTGGGACAAAGAAGGCAAACTTAAAGCATATCGCACTCCAACAGATAGGCGTTATTATACTCACAAACAATATGTCGATTATATGGGTGATGGTAATAGTAAACACGGCAAAACGGTCATATATACAAGAGTATCTACTTCTAATCAAAAAGATGATTTACAAAATCAAGTCGAATTTTTAAAACAATATGCTAATGCAAAAGGGATTATTGTTGATGAAATCTTTGAAGATATAGGTAGTGGGTTAAATTACAATCGCAAGAAATGGAATAAACTTATTGAAGATTGTATGCTTGGATTAATAAAGACTGTTATTGTTGCTCATAAAGACAGATTTGTACGTTTTGGATATGAATGGTTTGAACGTTTTCTTAAATCTGATGGTGTTGAGATTATTGTTGTTAATAATGAAAAGGCATCACCAGAGCAAGAATTAGTTAATGATTTAATATCCATTATACACGTTTTTAGCTGTCGTATATATGGTTTAAAAAAGTATAAAAAGCAAATCGAAGGAGATGAAGAAATTGCTAAAGAGTTACAAGACAGAAATAAACCCAACGTTCGAACAGAAACAAACAATTAATCGCACTATTGGAGTATGCAGATACGTTTACAACTTTTATCTTGCTCACAATCAAGAAATATATAAAACTGAAAAACGTTTTGTATCTGGAATGGACTTTTCTAAATGGATTAACAATGAATTCATTCTCAACAATCCTGACTTTCATTGGATAAAAGAGGTTAGCAGTAAGTCTGTTAAACAAAGCATTATGAACGCTGAGAGAGCTTTCAAGAACTTTTTTAAAGGAAAATCAAGATTTCCAAAGTTCAAGAAGAAAGCAAAATCAGATGTAAAAATGTATTTTGTAAAAACAAATGCTAAAACAATTATTCAATGTGGAAGACATAGAATTAAGATTCCTACCCTTGGTTGGGTAAGATTAAAAGAAAAAGGATATATTCCTACAAACCCCAAAACACATATTATCAAAAGCGGAGCAGTGTCTTGCAAAGCAGGAAGATACTATGTGTCGGTTTTAGTCGAAGAGCAGGAACATCAAAAGCCTGTTTTAAATGACTTTGGAATAGGAATAGACTTAGGTCTTAAAGATTTTGCCGTTTGTTCAAGCGGAAAAGTTTACAAGAATGACAACAAGAGTTCTAAAATAAGGAAACTTGAAAAGAAACTTAGACGTGAGCAACGTAGCTTATCGAGGAAATACGAAAGCTATAAGAAACTTAATAAAAATATGAAAGGAGTAGCTACTCGACAAAATATCCAAAAGCAAAAGTTAAAAGTACAGAAAATTCATCAAAGACTTGACAATATAAGAACAGATTATATCAATAAGGTAATATCCGAATTGGTGAAAACCAAGCCAATGTGGATTACTATTGAGGATTTAAATATATCAGGTATGATGAAGAATAGACATCTCTCCAAATCAATCGCACAGCAAAAGTTCTTTGAATTTAGGACAAAGCTACTTGCTAAGTGTAACGAATATGGGATTGAGTTAAGAGTCGTTGATAGATTTTATCCTTCTAGCAAAACTTGTCATAATTGTGGTTGTATCAAATCTGATTTGAAATTATCGGATAGAACATACCATTGTTGTGAATGTGGTTATACAGAGGATAGAGATTATAATGCAAGTCTTAATTTGCGAGATTGTCAAACCTACAAGATAGCATAAACAAGCTAACGTAGGTATGTACCGTAGGCTATACGGGAATTTACGCCTGTGGACTATACAAGAACTTGTGAGTAGTCTTATGACAAAAGCATATAGGTTGAAGCAGGAATTTTCTCGATATGGATATATTTGTCCATATTTTGAGTAGCAGGTGAAGAAAAATGATTATGACTCCTACATTGGTATTTCCTGATGATGAGGTTGTAAAGATAGACAAACATAAGGACACAAACGGTGAATATGATCGTGCGCCACATTTCAGTTATCAGTTTAATTGTACGGCAGGCTCGGCTATGCGTTGGGCATTGTGCGAGTACACAAACCTTAAAACAGGCGAAGTTAATCACTCTTATTTTCCAAAGGGTGGTGACATAAACACCTTTTATAATGGTGATAAAGTTGGTGTCAATGAGTTAGTTTTTAACGATATTGCCGAGAATGGTCATGATTACCAATATCGATACATTCTTTTTCAAACAGACCCTACGACCATAGCTGACGACACTCAATATGGAGATGGTGTTGGTTTGTATGATATGTATTTCTGCCGTGGAAAAATTCAGAGAGCAGGTTCTTCAACATCATTTTACATAAACAAGGAAATAGGCAATTTGAAAGACGCTTATTATTATGAACGTGCTGACGGTTCAAATTACTTAGTCGGTGGTGCATACATGGAGATAGGTGAGGAACGTAGGTTTATTGAAAAGTATGACTACAAAACAGGCATGGTTACATTGAAATCTGCTTTTACAACTACACCAAAAGTAGGCACTGAATTTAGGATATTTACTAATTACTTTATAGACAAACCGCATTATGTAAAATGCAGAAATGACCCTGATTGTATTGTGACGGCTGAAGTAAATGAAAACAATTCTACTAAACCAATACATTGTGAAACAACGTACACTCACCCTAATCATGTCGGCTTGAAATATTATAAATATTATTTGTATCAGATAATTAATTCAAATGCAGTCTATGACGGAACTATTCAGGACAGTACAAATGACACAACTCAGGTCAATCTTGGTAAAAGCATAGGTGAAAATATAGTAAATAAGTGTATTACTATAGAGGTAGAGCCTAGTGGAACAGAGGGTCATGTTACCGAGGGTATTAATGGTTTTATTTCTAACTACAATACTGCTACTGGAATGGCTATAATTTATTGCCCTGCAAATACTCAGTTTGTGAAAGGTGCAAAATTTACTGTTTATAGCGAAACGCAGAAATTAATTGACGAGAGTCCTGCAATTTATAATTTCAGACTCAACTATGATTTCTATGCTATGCAAGCAGGAAATTCATATTGTGTTGTTAGTGAGATTATGACGCTTGACGATAAAATGTATCATTTTAGCAAAAGAGTATCGTTCCAAGGCAACGAGTTAGGTGATTTAGTAAACAACTTTAATTGTCTAATAATTAATAATCGTATAGCAATGCTGTCATGGAATACAACTCTTAGTGGTACTGCAAAGATTTTTAGACGTAATGTAAATGAAGAAGATTATGTTTTTCTTGGTACTACTAATACAAAGAGCTTCTTTGACACAACAGTTGGCAATAAGCAGACTTATGAATATTATGTTTGTTACGGAGATTACAAACCATATAAATCAGAGCAAGTATCGGTAAACAAGGACGGTTGGTTTATATACTCTTTAACCGATTTGGGTACAAAATATAACAAAAAGTATTATGCTATTTCTGAGTGTTGGGAGTTTATAACAGGTATGACCGATAATGATATTACATCAAATATTGGTCTTGCAGTACACACAGGAACAGGTATTAAACCAAAAACAACTAGAACAGTAACAGACTATGAGAGTGGTTCTTTCTCCGCTGACCTTTTGACAATTAATTGCCCTGACGGTCGAATAGTCGATAATATTGACAGGGTAAAAGCATGGACTAAATTTATTAAAAGCAAGAATGATTTTATGTTAAAATCTCACAAGGGCGATGTTTGGATTATAAATATCTCAGATAACCCTACTAGAATTTATGATAGCACAAGTGTATTAGGGCTGACTAATATTAAGTATGATTGGATTGAAGTTGAAGATATAAATGATGTAATAATTATTAGATAGGAGGTAGGAAAGTATTATGGATTATTATAATAAAATAGACAATGCTTATCTTGCCGAGTTACATAAACCAATGCGAAAAATGTATGTCAAAATGGAAATTTTATCACACTATGAAGGTGCTATTGGCGAAATAACAAGTGACTTATCTTCTACAGATGGTTCAATAACGATTAATAAAGAGCAAGGCTGCCGTAGGTCTTGCTCTTTATCTATTATTGATAGAAGCGGTAAATATATACCTCAAAAAGATAGCTCATTTTGGTACAATCGAAAATTCAAGATCTTCATCGGCTTGCAAGTTGATGAGAATATTTATTGGTTTCCGCAAGGTGTTTTTGTTACAAAGTCAGCAAACTCTAATGGTAGACGATTGAATGTTGAGGGTGTTGATAAATATGGTTTTCTTGACGGAACATTAAATGCTAGAATGTGCCTTGTTGAGTATCAGGCTAGTGTAACTAATTCTAAAAAAGGAACGAATATTGCAACTTTAATTAAGGACACGCTTATGCTTGATTTGGGTAATAACATACCTCTTGACCCTGTTGAGCCGATTATTGACCCTATATTCTATAATGTAACTTTGTATGACGACATCGTGGTTGACGAGGGTGGTTATCTTGGTGAAATTTTTGATAAGATTGCCGAAATGTATGGTGCTAATATCTATTACGATGTCAATGGCAGATTGAGAATGGAAAGAGTTTTCAACTATAACTTACCTTCTTGGTATCGTCATTTATCACCACAATTTGAATTGAGTGAAACCGAAATTACAGAAACGGATATTAATTATACTTATAATTATGACGGTGTAAACATTATTACAGTTACAACAGACAATACAAGTGGTGAAATTTATTCGTACACAGCTAAAAATGAAAACCCACAATCACCTGTAAACATAAATGCTATTGGCTATAAGGGCTTAGATGGTGGCACTTATTATATACCCCTAGGAGATACAAGTGAAGAAAGCGGAGAGGAAAAGTGTAGGCAACAAGCCGAATATATGTTATTACAACATACTTGTATGAGTACAGGTATTAGTTATAATCTGCCGATCACTCCACATCTGAATGTTGATAATACCGTTAGGGTTAGTAATGATTATTATAATTTTGACAAACAGTTATTTATCGTAAATTCTATTACAATGCCTTTATCGGCTACTGAAATGAGTATTGAAGCCACTAATCTACAATGGCTGCCATTTGATACAGATTGTATTTCGATTTACTGTGAAACTTTAAGTGATACAGTGACAATATCTTATAACACGAATGGTGGCAAGGACAAAGACGGCAATACTATCACTTATAAGAGTATCAGCCAACCCCCTAATAAACAAATTGTTTTACAAGGTGGGGATATGTATAACGAGAATAAATTGTTCGCATGGACGGATAGTCAAGGCAATAAATACAATTATGGTGACGTGTACATTGTACCAAATAATAACGCAACACTGATAGCTCAATGGATAACAGGAAATGAAGTTACAGTTACCAATACATTGTCGGCAGATAGTACGGTAGAATTTCAATCTATGTCACCGTCACGTTGTTTGATACGTTATGATGATAACGAAGTAGCCAGACGTAATACAAACACAATTTCAACATTTAAAAAGAATTATTCTTTGGGTACACACGATACAACTATTGTGTCTGAAAGTGATGATTTAACTAACTTTGACAATGCTTTTGATAAAGAAACAACTACAAAGATAGATTGTTCCAAAGTAAAAGCTACCTACCTCACTTCACCTATGGGAAACAGATTTGAGAATATGACAGACTTTGTTTTCCCTGCTAATCTTGCAAACATTTCGACCAGTAAGGGCGTGCTGTCAGGTTGTAAAAAGCTTACCAAGATTACATTTCCTATAGCATACTGTGATATTTCACACCCTGAATCGTTTCTTGCTAATAGCACATTTGTTAATGGTTTGGAACTACCTTACACCTTGAATTTCGTACCAATGGTTTCAGTTGATGGGCAAACAGGTATCGAAGAAATAAAACAAAACGAGATATTAAAAGGAAGTCATGTTGTTGGAAACTTAAACATCAAAGCGGCAACTACAAATAAATGTGTAGTGTATGTAAATAAAGAAACAACAAGTTTAGTTATTTATCCCGCAACAGTGCAGGGAAGATTTTATCTTATGGGCAAAGGTATTGATGGAGATTTATCTGGACTTCAAACTATACAAATTGGGCGATCTACTAACATTAACGACACCGATGGTTTTGCAAGTAATACATCAGCAAGCATAAATCTAAGTTTGGACTTTCAATCGGGTAATTGTACTACCAAAATACCTAAAAACGCTTTTAATGGCTATAGTGGTAATATGATTAATGTTGTAATTTATGGCAATGTGACCGACAGCAATGGTATCACGCTTGAAAACGGATCGTTTTGCAATATGTCTAATATGGCAAAATTGCCAATGACAAATAGTACAAGTTTAAAAACTATACCTGAGAACTGTATGAATAATTTAACATCATTAACTTCAGCGACTACAGGCTATGTGGTTGACGTTGAGGGTTGTAACGATATGCCTAATCTGACAACTCTAAGAATTGAAAGTTCTTGCGAAATAGTAAACGGATTTAATAACTGCCCTAAATTGAAAAATTTGTCATTCATGAGTGACGGAAAAGTAAAAGAAATTGGTGGTTTAAATAGTAATGCTATTACAACATTTTATATTCCAAATATGGCTTTGTCTGTATCGGGCGTGAACAATTGTTCTGCATTAACAACGGTTGTTATTGGGGCTTCTTTGACTAGCTTTACAGGGTTTAATAATTGTCCTAAATTAAACAAGTTTACTGTGGATAGTTCTAATACTACTTTTAAAGTCGTTGATAATAACCTCTGCCAAGGGAATAAACTCTGCCGTGTTCCAATGAGTAAATCAGATATTGTGGTAACAAATGGTACAACGGAAATCATGAGCAATGCTATTCAGATTGCCTTTGTAAACAGCATTTCTATTCCAAATGGTTGCATTTTAGCTAACGACTCAATCAAATGTCAAAGCGTAGGTCAAATTATTCTCCATACTTCTTTTAACACAGAAACTGGGAAATATAATAATTTAACTATGACCGATTTTAGTACCCTTGATAATGTACAAGTCGGAACTATTTTCACGTATGGAAATGGTATAACAGATACTACAAACGCAAATTGTTTGCCTATTGTAAAATACTGTATAGAACATAATATCAATTATGTTGATATGAACGAAACAAATACTAACGCTCGTGGAGCTATTGGAATAAGCGGTAATGCAGAATTGGATGGTGATAACTGATGATAAATACTTATACTTGTACTCCAAATCAAACTTCTTCTGAAACTGTGTTTGCAGATTTAAAAACATTTTTTGAAGATAAGTGGGCTTGGAGTAAAATTGAAACAAATTATCCTGATAGTGAGTCCACCGATTATAACACTTTGACATTTTGGATTGATGGTACAACGTACTTTAGAATAATGTTTGACCCTGCAAAGTCACGTTATTGGGCTGGGTGTGGTGAATATGACTCTTCCCAAACGTCACCATATGCTGATTATGTCAGCTTTACCTATAGCAAGTTTGATAGTGTCATGTTGTATACTACAAGTCGGGGAATGTTGATTTTGTTTAAAAGTGGAGATAATGACTATGTATTAGGTGGGGCTATTGCAAAGATGAGAAAGCTGTCCGATGATACAGAGATAACAGGTTTCTTTACCCCTACTTCAAATTCAGGACATCAAGGAAGTAAAATGGCAAGTTTGTATAATATGTTTAGTCAAAGTTTGCACAATGGCGGTACGAACCTTGTACCACAAGTTGATTTTAATATACCATTGAATAGCACAGTTGAGGGACAATACGCTGCTAAAACTGACGGAATATTCTATGTTTATATGGGACAAGACAGTGTGTTTCCTGCTGACGGAACTGTTGTAAAATTCACAATGAATGGTGTTAAATATGTAGGTAACTGCAAAATGGTTTTAGCCGATTATTCGTAAAGGCGGTGTACAGAATGTCTAAAATGAATAAGCTGATTAAGGAAAGTCAAGATAATAAAAAAACACTTGGTTACACCTATGGAACGGTTAAAAGCTACGACTCTACAAATTGTACAGCCATTGTTTCGCTATTAGAGTATAATGGTGCTGAAAAATCTTTTCTGAATAAATCAGGTGAGATTTTAAGCATGGGAGACAGTGTGTGGATCTATTTCCGTGGTGGCGGTATAAACGCTGGCTACATTGCTATTAGGAATGGCAAACCCATACCTCTAGGAAGTCGAAATTCTAGTGTAGGACGATTTGTTGAATACGTTGATAGTAATGGTCATCATCACATTTCGGAAAAGTTTAATTATTATGGCAATTCTTATTGGTATACTATAACCCCTGATGGAACAAAACAGATTACTATTTATCTCGAAAATATTGCTCATGGTGATTATAACCATGTTGAAGGTCAAGCAAACCACTGCTACGAATATAGTTATGACAGCAATAATTATATTGATTTTTCAGGAATGAAAACTCACAATATACCCTATCTTCGTGAAAATAGCAGTTTAAATTCCTTAACAGGTTTTAATAATACTAGCGTTGGTGGTATTTCTAATCACGTCAGCGGTACGTGGAATACATCTGAATATAATGTGGCGGTTGAGTGTAGCGGTACAAAAAATACTATTTCCAATTCTCGTGATACACATGTTAGTGGCGTAGATAATATACTAGAGGGTGTAGCTGATAGTATTGTAGTTGGTAGATACAATATTGTTAAGGGTGACAAAACTAAAGACCAAATGGCAAAATATAACGCCGTGTTTGGAGAGCAAAATGATGTTCTTAATTATGATGGATGTCTTGTCGCAGGTACATGGAATCGCGCCACGGCAGATCACCAAACCGTTATAGGTATCAATGCAAAATCAACTTATGAAAGCTCGGAACATGCAAGTATACTATTTAATATAGGAAATGGTCATAATATAGAAGATGGAACTCTAACTCAAAACTCTGCAATGCAAGTAGACTTTTTGGGCAATGTTTATGCTGGCGGTGCGTATAAAACGATTGGTGCTGACTATGCCGAATATTTTGAATGGCTTGACGGCAACGCTAAAAATCAAGATAGAATTGGTTTGTTTGTTACGCTTGACGGTGATAAAATCAAGCTTGCAAATAAGGGTGATTATATCCTTGGTGTTATATCAGCCAACCCATCTATTGTTGGTAACTCTGCTGAGTTAGATTGGCATGATAAGTATAAAACAGATGTTTATGGACGGTTGATTTATGATGAGTCATACAATCCTATAGTCAGTAAAAACTATAACGATACGCTTGAATATGTTCCTCGTGGGGCTAGAAAAGAGTATAGCAAAGTTGGCTTGTTAGGACAGTTAGTAGTTCAAGATGACGGAACGTGCGAGGTCAACGGATATTGTACGGCTAGTGTGAATGGCGTGGCAACCAAGTCAGATAGTGGTTATAGGGTTATCAAACGTATTGATGAAACACATATAAAAATAATACTTAAATAGAAAGAGGGCTAACAACCCTCTTTTATTATTGGAGGAAAAGTTATGAAAGAGATTATTACTCAGATGATTACAGAGTATTTGCCTGTAATTTTAACAGCGGTTATGACGGCTATTGTCGGTTTTGTAAAATCGAAGTATACAAAAATCGCAAATGACAGCATTAAGAAAGATGTGGCGGCTACAACGGTTAAGTACATAGAACAGATTTATAAAGACGTTCACGGCACAGAAAAGCTTGAAAAGGCTAAAGAAACCATGCTTGCCCTGCTTGAAGAAAAGGGTATTAAGATTTCCGATGTAGAGCTTGTCATCTTGCTTGAAAGTGCTGTTAAGGATATGAATTATAAATCACTCACAGATTTTATTGACGAGGTTAAGAATGGCGGTGAGTAATTATGAGCACGGTTAAGGAAATTGCTACCTACTGTGGAAGTATTACAACCATTTTGGCACTGATAACAATTATTGTTAAACCAATCAGGAATAGATTTGTAGAGTGGATTTCAAAAACAAGTGGCAAAGATAATCTAAATAAAAAAATAGATAAATTAACAGCATTAGTGGAAAGACAGGTAGAACAGAACCAAAGCATGGAAACTGAGTTACAAAAACAAAGTTTGGCTTTGCAGGCTACGTTGAGAAATTCTATTTTAGCGATTTATAATTCAAGAATGAAAGAAAATAGTATTTCACTATACGAAAAAGAAAATCTTGCAAGACTATACGAAAGCTATTCATCTATTGGTGGCAATAGTTTTGTACATAATTGTGTAGACGAATTAAATAAACTACCTGTAAAGGAAGATTAATTGGAAAGGAAGTATACATATGACTATTAAGGGTATAGACGTTTCTGAACATCAGGGCAATATTGATTGGGCTAAAGTAAAAGGAAATGTAAGCTTTGTTATACTGAGAGCTGGCTATGGTGATGCTATCACATATCCAAATCAGATTGACAGAACATTTGAAAAAAATTATAAAGGTTGTAAGAATAACAATATTCCATGTGGTGTTTATTGGTATTCATATGCACAATCAGTAGAAGCAGCAAAGCAAGAGGCAAAGGCTTGTCTCAAGGTAATCAAAGGCAAAAAGTTTGAGTACCCTATTTATTTTGATTTAGAGGAGCGTTCACAGTTTAATAAAGGTAAGGCATTTTGCGATTCTATCGTAAAGGCATTTTGTGGCGAGATCGAAAAGGCAGGCTACTATGCTGGACTTTATATGAGTCGTTCTCCTTTGCAGAATTATATCTCTTCTGATGTAGCAAAGAGATATACACTTTGGATTGCCGAGTATAACAGCAAATGCAATTACAATGATAAACATGATATATGGCAGTATTCTAGCATTGGCAAGATAGACGGAATTGCGGTTAGTGTTGACGTAGATTATTGCTACACAGATTTTCCCACGAAAATAAAATCGGCAAACCTGAACGGATATACTAAGACAAAGAAGCTACCAACACTTGAAAAGTCTGGCTATAAAAAGGGTGATAAGACCAGTGGTGTCCTTGCTTTGAAAGAAATGATCATCATAGCCAAGGCAAGAAAACTTCACAACGTCACACTTGACGAGAACGGTATTTTTGGTGACGGCACTGAAAAGGCTGTTAATGCTTTGCTGAAAAAGTGGGGCTATAAGCAGACTAGCATTGCAGGTGAGAAGTTTATCAAGAAGCTTGCAAGTGCTATTAAGTAATACTAATTGTTTTTGTTTTTAAAGGGCGAGGTAACACAGCTTCGCCCTTGTTATATTTTATTTATACGAAAGGAAGATGAACTATGGCGTATTGTGCTACAAACGGAAACCTGTATGAAAACGGAAAAGCTTTTGAGCTGAAAGTTGGCATTGGTGCTGATTTTAAAGTACAGGCTTCGGGAACTGGTAGTTTTCAGGTTGTAGGAAAACTGACTCAGAATGGTGCAGAGGAAGTGCTTATGATGGTTGATCTGAGCGACTTCTCAACAGTTGATACGATTACAACAGAAAATGTTTATGCAGGAGATGTTAGTGGTTACTATAGTGTGACCGTTAAAAACGTCAAGGGTGTAAACAAAATTTGGGGAACTATAACATATTAAGGAGGTGGATTTATGGCTACAGATATTATTGCTAGAGGTATGGCGGCTAATGCTAAAAAGTCTGTCACCGCATTAGGTAACAAGATTGAAAGCGAAAAATGGATTGGCACAAAAGCCGAGTGGGAAGCTGTTGATAAATCCACTATAAAAGACGGAACAATCGTATATATCACTGATGATGAAACGGTGATTTTATACGATAAAGCGGAAATGGAAAAGATAGCCGCACAGGTTGCCACAGACCGCAAAGCCGCTGAAACCGCTGCACAGACGGCACAGGCGGTGGCTGATAGTCTGCCTGATGATTATGTAACGGCTGTCGGAAAAATTGCAGAAAATACGGCTGAAATTTCTGCGGTAAAGCTAACCGACAAGGAACTGAAAAGGCGTGTGGACGCACTGTATTCCATAGGTCAGGGTGTGACACATAGGTTTGAAACGGACACAGATACGGCATATGCAAAGACAGTGCCGACTGGGGCAAAGCTGATGTCGGTTAAGTCGATAGGTGGTAGGAACTTGGTGTTTAATCAGATTGTTAACCCTAACAATTTTCGTCCAAGCTATACAGTGAATGGTGTTACAATTACAAGGGTTGATGGTTACAAGTTTGTAGCAAACGGCACTGCAACTGGTGGAGATGCCTATTTTTCAGATAGCTTTGTTCCAATTAAGGGTCATGTATATCTGGAAAAATCCTGTCCTAAAGGTGGTTCAGCAGAGACATATCGTTCATATATCACGGGGAGTAACGTTGTGATGGACACCAACTACGGAAGTGGCGTAATAGCACCCATTAATGTAGACACCCGTGTATATATAGTTCCGCTGATGGTTAAGTCAGGAGCAACTGTTAATAATTTGGTAGTCTACCCACAGATTTATGACCTCACCGCTATGTTCGGCTCGGGAAATGAGCCTAGCACTGTTGAAGAGTTCGAAGCTATATTCCCTAATAATTACTATCCTTACAATGTTGGTGAGATTGTTAGTGCAGGCACGGAAGAGGTCGTGGAGCAGGGGAAGAATTTGTTTGACTATACTGACAAAACCTATCATGGAGCGAATGTAAACAAGGTTGAAAATGGTGTTATTTACACAGAGAGGTTGACGACAACTGCCCTAAATATTCCGACTATTGCTGAAAATAAGTATACGCTGTCATTCAAAGTAAAGTCAAATGCAGCTAATCAAGACGGTTTGCGGTGGTCACTGCAAAAAGGGAAAAACACATCATACGCACATGATAGTTCGCTGATAAAGTCGGAAGTAGGTTATGCGGCAAACACAGAATATCAGGCAGTAGTTACGTTCGTAGCCGACACTGATTTTGTGTCACTGTGCACCATAGCGGGCATGATCTATGACGTTCAGCTAGAAAATGGTGATACCGCTACCAATTATTCTCCGTTCTATCAGACCGCCTACCAAATTCCAGAGGCAATCCGCAATCTGCCTGGCTATGGTTGGTCGGCAGGAACGGCACGAAACTATGTGGACTATGAAAATAAAAAATATGTTCAGTGCGTAGACAGCGTTGATTTAGGGGCATTGAATTGGGTTACGGGTGACAGCGGAAAAGTAGGTTTTCAAACTTCGCAAGTTAAAGGGCAGAAACTGACAAAGAATTACACCATTTCGCCAAATTTTCTGTGTTCAAAATATTCAACAAAAACGCAAAACGAGGTTTGGGGTAAAACCAATGTAACAGGCATAACAGCTGATGCTAACACTGACGGATATATCTATGTCAACGATACGTCCTACACCGATGCCACAGCATTTAAACAGGCTATGCAGGGCGTTATGTTATATTACGAATTGGAAACCCCTATCGTCACCGATATTTCTGACCTGCTAACAGATGATTTTCTGCAAAATCTAACAGTTGAAGCAGGTGGTTCAGTGACATTCAAAAACAGCAATGACAACTATCGCATACCAGTGCCGTCAGAAGAAGAGTATATCGTGAAACTATCAGAAGTGGGAGGTAGCGTATGACGGATTTGCAGAGAAAAATGGCTGAGAAGCTAGGATTATCCTCAGAGGATTTTCAGCCGAAGAAAGCCACAAAGGTGGACGAGCTAGAAGCACAGGTGCTATACACCGCACTAATGACCGATACACTAATTGAGGAGGACAAGGACAATGTATAGAAAAGTCAAGAGGTTGTATGATTTAGGGTTGTACACCGCTGAGCAGGTCAAGGATTTTGCCGACAGGGGGAAGATAACCCCTGAGCAGTACGAGGAAATCACTGGGGAAAAGTACGAAAGCGAGGACAACGAGGGTGGTGGAAAGACTAAATGAGCGTAAGCATATATAACAAAACTGATAACAAGCTTAGTTCACTAGCAAACCAAACGGAGCTTATGGACAGTGACAGTACGGCAGATGTTACAAGCCAAATAGAAAATTTGACTACCTCTAAATCGTGGCGATATTTCCGAATTAGGTCTTGGTACAGAACTGAAAATAAAAGGAACTATTGAAAATGTTCCTTGTATCGTTAATGGCGAAGAAAGTACAAAAACGGTAGAGTATTATACTTATTTTGTATGTGTAGCTGTGGATTTTCTTAGAACTACAAAAGCCTCAAGTGGAAAACGGTCATATACGTTTATGCCCTTTGGCTCACCAATAGGAACAAATGCTATTGATAACGCTACAGGTTTAGGTGATGTTCACGCATACTCTCAAACATTCATTCAGCAAAAGGTTATGCCTGTTTATACTGCGCATTTTAAAAATATTTTTGGAAATAATCTTGCTGAGTTTTCAGACCCATTGCCACTTATGATTAACAAATCAGCCACAAGTTACACTTATTTTAATGGTGGTGGAAGAAGTGTGGAAAACTATGGCTATAGTGATAGCTATACATCCTATTCGCTTAGATTACCGAGTGAGCCTGAGATTTTCAGACATTATGTTACCTCGGGTTGCTATGATAATTCAGGCATGGAGTCACAGTTGCCATACTTTGCAAATAAGCCAATTACTACAGCTTTAACAGGCTTGGGTTATGATACTACCTCTGGAATGTGGCTATCATCATATTCGGGTATGAATTATTACGGATATTATGATATTGATAAAAGAACAATTCACGCAAGACCAGCCAATGCCGAGTTTGGCATTTACCCACTTCTGACATTGGTTCAGAAATAATTTTAGGGTACTAGATTAATTTCTAGTACCCTATTTTTTTTACGTTTGACGAAATATAAATAATTAGATATAATAATATTACCTAAAGCGAAAAGGTTAAAAAGAAAATATTGTTAAGGGCTAACGAGATAGTGGAAGAATAGTTTCTATGAAATAAAGATTTTATTAGAAATTTATAAGACAGAGTTTTATAAAAGTCTTATAAAAGTCTTATAAAAATTATTAGTATAAATCTGATATAGCATAAATGTCAGTTATGGCAATGCCATAGCTTGTGAGTTGAAACATATTTGCATTTGGTACGATCTAATAATTGGTTGCAAATGCAGAAGATAAGGGTGTGTCCATTGTGGCATACCCTTATTTTTTTGCTAAAAATAGAAAAAATGAAACAAAAAGCAGGGCATTAAAATAATACCCTGCTTTCATTTTTTACAAATTGTAAAGTCTATTGTTTAAATATTCTCTGCCACATCTCATAGGAGGGAGAACACTTTCCATTACGCCAGTTTTTTATTGTTGTAATACTAACATTGCATATCTTAGCCAATTTGCGTATAGATAGATTGTGCAATTCCATATAGGAGCAAACTTTTTCCTTTGAGTGTGTTTTAAAGGACAAATAATCATTCATAAGATTTATGTTTAGTACATCAGATATTTTTTTCAAAGTATCAAAGTTTTTATATTGATCCTTTACTTCGTTACGTTCATACTTGATGTAATTATCATAACTCAATCCTGTTAGTTTACATATTTCAGTTATAGATAAACCATTATTTATCCTTGCTTTTGCGATGCGGGTAACAAGCCTGTGATTATCGTTTCCACGATTCTTCAACTGCAACTGCGCAAGCAACTGTAGCACCAACCATTGGGTTGTTGCCCATGCCGATAAGACCCATCATCTCAACGTGTGCAGGAACTGAAGAAGAACCAGCAAACTGAGCGTCGCTGTGCATTCTTCCCATTGTATCTGTCATACCATAAGAAGCAGGACCAGCAGCCATGTTATCTGGGTGCAGAGTTCTACCTGTTCCTCCGCCTGAAGCTACTGAGAAGTATTTCTTGCCCTTCTCAAGTCTTTCCTTCTTGTATGTACCTGCAACTGGGTGCTGGAATCTTGTTGGGTTTGTTGAGTTACCTGTGATAGAAACGTCAACATTTTCCTTCCACATGATAGCAACGCCTTCGGTAACATCGTTAGCACCGTAGCAGTTTACCTTAGCTCTCAGACCGTCAGAGTATGCCTTGCGGAATACTTCCTTAACTTCGCCTGTGTAGTAATCCATTTCTGTTTCAACATATGTGAAGCCGTTGATTCTAGCGATGATCTGTGCAGCGTCCTTGCCAAGACCGTTAAGAATAACTCTCAGAGGCTTTGTTCTAACCTTGTTAGCCTTCTCAGCGATACCGATAGCACCCTCAGCGGCAGCGAATGATTCGTGGCCTGCGAGGAATGCGAAGCACTCTGTGTCCTCTTCAAGAAGCATCTTGCCGAGGTTACCGTGACCAAGACCAACTTTTCTCTGGTCAGCTACAGAGCCAGGGATACAGAAAGCCTGAAGTCCCTCACCGATAGCAGCAGCAGCGTCAGCAGCTCTTGTGCAGCCCTTCTTGATAGCGATAGCGCAGCCTACTGTGTAAGCCCACTTAGCGTTCTCAAAGCAGATAGGCTGAATGCCCTCAACGAGCTTATAAATGTCAAGACCCTTAGCCTTGCATACGTCAGCACACTCTTCGATAGTGTTGATACCGTACTGATTGATAACAGCAAGGATCTGCTTTTCTCTTCTCTCATATGATTCAAATAATGCCATGGGTTGTTTCCTCCTGTTCCTTATTCTTTTCTCGGGTCAACAAACTTCACTGCATCAGCAACACGGCCATACTGACCCTGTGCCTTTTCGAAAGCAGTGTTTGCATCGTCGCCAGCCTTGATGAAGTCCATCATCTTGCCGAAGTTTACAAACTTGTAGCCGATGATCTCGTCATCTTCGTTAAGTGCAAGACCTGTAACATAGCCGTCTGTCATTTCAAGGTATCTAGGACCCTTTGCAAGTGTACCATACATAGTACCTACCTGTGAACGAAGTCCCTTACCAAGGTCCTCAAGACCAGCGCCTACTACAAGACCGCCCTCAGAGAACGCACTCTGTGAACGACCGTAAACGATCTGGAGGAAAAGCTCTCTCATAGCTGTGTTGATAGCGTCGCAAACGAGGTCTGTGTTAAGAGCCTCGAGAACTGTTCTGCCTGGAAGGATCTCTGATGCCATAGCAGCAGAGTGTGTCATACCTGAGCAGCCGATAGTTTCAACGAGACATTCCTGAATAACGCCCTCTTTTACGTTAAGTGTCAGCTTGCAGCAGCCCTGCTGTGGAGCACACCAGCCGATACCGTGTGTAAAGCCTGAGATATCCTTGATTTCCTTAGCTTTTACCCACTTTGCTTCTTCTGGAATTGGAGCTGCACCGTGAGCAACGCCCTGAGCGATAGGGCACATTGTTTCAACTTCGTGAGAATAAACCATTATTTACATAACTCCTCTCAAATGATTTTGGTGTAAATGTTGTATATTACATACACTCATATTATAACGCATATTTCGCCATTTTGCAATAGTATTTTATGATTTTTAATATTTTTTTCTCATTCTGTGGTAATTATAACGCTGCTGAGAGGTGCGAGTCTGAGCGGCAGCTTATAGTTTGTGGTATAAAGACCGCTGTTTATGCAGTTTGATCCACTATAAATATCACGGTCAGAGTTGAGAAGCTCTTTGTAGGCTCCGTTTTGCTCTACCTTCAGGTTATAGTTCTGATAGCTTCCGGAAAAATTGAACACCATATAAAGCGTCTTGCCGGAAGGGTCGCTTCTGCGGTAGGCATAAATGCACTGATTTTTGTTGTCTGCGTCTATCCAGCGGAAAGATGTGGAATTATAGTCGGACTTATACAGCGCAGGCTGTTCAAGATAAAGCTTGTGGAGTGCTTTCACATACTCGTGTAACGAATCGTGTATAGGATATGTGAGCAAATTCCAGCCAAGCTCTTTTTCATCACGCCATTCAAGATATTCGCCAAGCTCGTTGCCCATGAAGTTGAGTTTCTTGCCAGGGTGAGTGAACTGGAAAGTATACAGTGCTCTTATGGTAGCAAACTGCTCCTGCTGACTGCCGAACACCTTATCCACCATGGTTTTCTTGCCGTGAACTACCTCGTCGTGGGAGTAAGGAAGAATGAAAAGGTCATTATAGAAATAACTCATGGAGAAAGTCATTTTATTGTGATGATTTCTGCGTTCAAAAGGCGGAGTCTTTATATAATTGATGGTATCGTTCATGAAACCCAGATCCCATTTATAGTCAAAGCCAAGACCGCCGAACTCAACAGGGGCAGTTACCTTTGTGTAGTTTGTGGAATCTTCTGCGAAAAGCATAACGTCAGGGTGCATTTTCTGAATGGTGTAATTAGTGTTCTTCAAGAACCATATACCACTGTCGTTCACAGCGTCATCAGTGTGGCCGTGACGATAGATAAGGTTCGCAACTGCGTCATATCTCAATCCGTCAACATGATATTTTTCTATCCAGAAATTAACTGAGGATTTTACAAAGCTAAGCACATGAGGCTTTGTGTAGTCAAACAGGGCAGTACCCCACTCGGAGTATCTGTCATACTCGTTGTCGCTTTCAAAGAGGAAGCTTCCGTCATAGATGTGCAGGGCATAGAAATCGCGGACAAAATGTACGGGTACAAAGTCCAGAATGATGCCGATATTTTCCGCATGACAAGCGTCTATGAACTTCATAAGCCCTCTAGGGTCGCCGTAACGGCTGGTTGCGGAGAAATATCCCGATACCTGATAGCCCCATGAGCCGTCATAAGGATATTCCGTCAGTGGCAGAAGCTCGATATGGGTATAGCCCATTTCCTTTACATAAGGTATGAGCAGGTCTATCATTTCTTCATAGGTGTAAAAGCGGTCGGTTTCTTCTTTTCCCTCTTTTATGCGCCATGAGCCGAAATGTACCTCATATATGTTCATAGGCTTTTCATAGCATTTGTCACGCTTTGAGAGCCATTCTTGGTCATTCCAGCTATAGCTGTCAATATCATACACCACAGACGCATTTTTCGGCCTTACCTCGCTGTACACCGCAAAAGGGTCTGAGCGGTAGTGCTTTTCAAGAGTAGGTGTTGTGATAACATACTGATAAATGTCACCCTCTTTTGCAGGGCGTTCAACGCTCCATACCCCATGTTCATCGCATTCCATAGGGATAATATCTCCATTCAGGCAAAGCTCTACCTTTCTTGCATGGGGCGCATAGGTGGAAAATCTTATGCCGTTCTCCATTTTTACTGCCCCCAGGGCTTCATACGCTCTACAGCTTTGACCATTTATAAATTCTGTGATGATATTGTTTTTCATGCCGTTTCCCCCTGTGAAAAATATGATAATGATAAAATATTTATAAAAAGTTATTGAAATTTCATAAAATTATGATATAATAAAAGTTAGCGCAAATTGTCTGCTTTTTTGACATTAATTCAGCTTAGTCTGATTTTTCCTCAAAAAAGGCCTTTTGTCGTTATGAATCTGAAAGGAATGTAGTTAAATGTCAAGCTCTGCAATAACCAAAAGTGCTTTGTGTGATTCACTGAAAAAACTCTGCGAGCAAAAACCCTTTGATAAAATATCCATATCCGATATAACAGGTGAGTGCGGTCTTAACCGCCAATCTTTTTATTACCATTTTCAGGATAAATATGAGCTTTTGAGCTATATCTATCTTCACGAGCTTTTCGCTGACATCACCAAAGGCGTAAACTACGACAACTGGTATGAGCGTCTTGAAGGATTTCTCGTAAATATGCTCAAAGACAAGCGCTTTTACTCAAACACGCTAAAAAGCAACGAAAAGATATTCGAGCATTATCTTTTCAGAAGTATGCACAAGCTGTTCATCAGATTTTTCTATCACGCTGTTGCTATAACCAGAAAGCGTTCCGATAAGGCGAAGTTCTTTGCCGATTTTTATTCTCATGGCTATTGCGGAATAATAATAGATTGGGCAACGGGCGGAATGAGAGAAACTCCACATGACGTAATGCTGAAAATGCGTGAACTTGCATACGAAAATGTTACCATTGGTGAGGGATTCAGACAGAACCTTTGACAAAAGTCACACAATCACTCTGTTATTTTATCATATTTTATGTAATAAGTGAATAGACAAACCTAAACATACGACAAAAAAAGCGACAGATATAAATTTTTGTCGCTTTTATTTTTTTCTACTTTGAAGCTTTTGATTTTCTTCTGTCAATAATAACGAATGCTATGAATATCAGCAAGCCTGCCCCTGAGAGAACTATGCCCTTGTGGAGCAACGGTGCGGTAAAGGTTATCTTTATGCTGTGGCTGCCTTTTGGTATCTTGAAGCCAAGAAATGCAGTGTCGGTCTTTTCACACTGCACCTCTTTGCCGTCGATCTCAGCGGTGAAGCCGTCGGTATACGGAATGGAAATGGTGAAATAGCCGTCATTTTTAACGTCTATAGTGCCGTTTATCACATCTCCGTGAGAGGTCTTCTTGTCTATCATGAACGGGTCAACGTCACGCACAAGGCTGTCTTTGTCGATGACATAACAGCGAACGTTGGTTATCTCATACTTGCCGTCAGAGAAATTCACCTTAACGCTGTCTGCACTATAGTCCTGACCTGTGGTTATGACATATTCAAAACGTCTGTTATTATTGTAATACTTCCAATCAGGTGCAGTGAGCTTGTTTTTATTGCCGTTTATGGACACCCAAGCGTCCTTTCTGCCACCCTTTATATCGTTGTTCACATTGAAAGATACAAACATTATCTCATTGTTCGTGAGCGTTTCGGGAAGCGTTATCTCCTGAGTGAAAGGCTTTTTAGCGTCAATGGTGTATTTTCCCCATTCACGCTTTATCTGGTCGCACTCTGTAAAGTTGATGGAGCGTACCTTTTTGATATCAGATGAAAATGACTTTTCCGTCTTATCCTCAACTATTATATTATTGAAAAGAGCTTCCACTGAGTAAGGATAATTCAGGGAATTATATTCTTTTCTGCCGATAAGAGCATTGGTAGCATATCCGAAAGGCAGAACGTCATTGTTTTCATAAAGTGAAAGGCTTCCGCTCTCTTTTATCTTCTTGTAGCCTGACACTGCCTTTACCGGGTCGTCAGTGATAAGATATCTGTTTGAAAAATACATATCTGCAATAAGGCTTCGTGTCTGAGTGGTCAGGGAAGTGTTGCGGTATGAATTTTCGTTGTATATCTCGCTGTAATAAAATTTGTTGTAATCTTTATTGTGCAGTGAGGAATATATTGACATGGTGTAATAATCTGCATTATATATCATGTTCACTGTGTTCACTTCGTCAACGCAGTTTGAAGTTCTCGATATCTCCTCTTGCGAGCCGACATAATCTGCAAGTGTATTCATATCACTGCTGTTATCATATTCAAGCTCTCTTAAAGGCACAAGCTCGTCTGCAAAGTTTGCATATACTGTGGATACCACGAGGCAAAGGGACATTCCTATATTAAGTATGAATTCTTTTTTGCAACGTCTGTATACAAACAGGCTCGACATAAGCACAACAAAGTCAGCGATAATATAAAACTCCACTTTTTTGGTGGTTTTGAACCAGAAAACTCCTGCCAATGCAACTAAAAGGGTTATCACTGCAAGTGGTTTAAGCTTTAGCTTTCCTCTTATTATATCAAAATAGGTGTGTCCGAAAAGGAGCATACCAAGAGGAAGGAAAGGTATAAGAACTTTCGGGTCAACATACAGTGTGCCGTTTAACATATAGACTATTATAGGGCAGGTGGCTATTACCATCATAACGATCCCGAGAAATCTTCTATAGCGTTGTTTTGAGAACACCGCCGATATTATGCTAAGCACTGTGAAAAGGCAAAGTCCCATTGAGTAGTGATAATAGAGCAGGAATTTCAAGTTTACACCTGGTATGAACGACTTGAGATCAACATGGCTGTTGCCTGCCTCTCTGCCGGAGAGCATACAGTGCAGTGTCGGCAGGATAAGTACGCACGCCATTATCACTGCCAGGATAAGCCTGAAAGCGAATGCTGTTCCGTCTTTGCAGAACTTCTTGAAAGTTGGCTTTTCATTTATTTTCAGCCAGCGATAAACGCCATACACTGCCATTGCCGCAAGACCCGACACTGCAAAGAAATAGCTTGTCATGAGCATCAAAAATGCCCAAAGCGTCACCATGTATTTTCTCTTGCCCTCAAAATAATCCTCGATAGCCATAAAACCTAAAAGCAGGAACGGCATATAATTCACGAACATTATGTGCCTGTGACTGTGGAAGATAAGGGGTGCTGAAAAGAGAAACACAAAGCTCAGTGCAAACGCTGTGTTGTCTGTGAATTTCTGACGCATCCATATATAGAATATCCACAGGCTTGCTATAATGCCTATTATGGATACTATCTGTATATAGGTGGACATTTTCACAAAGGGCAGAAGATAAGAAAAAAGTATTAAAGGCGAATAAAGCCCATAATATGACAGATTATAGATGTTCTCACCACAACCTATGTTCGGGGCGAAGGAGGGAAAAAAGTCACCTGTTTTGTAAAAGAGCTTTCTGAAATAATCAGGGATAGCATAGTGCTGTCCGCCCCAATCAAGCTCAGAGCCATAGGCGTATTTAAACCTTGTGAGCGCAAGGACAAACAGAAGATATATCCCCGTAAGCACACAAAGATGTATTATATTTTTCTTACTGAGCTTCATTCACAGCCACTCCCAGCGCAGTTGCAGTTTGTTTTTTCATTTCAGGGTGTTCGCTGTAGCGTTTATACAGCGTCCAATCCTCATAATAAGCCATATGCCACAGCTTGTTTACAGTTTTCTTTTGAGAGGTATACATATCCGCAAGCTTTTTCTTGAACTCGTATCTCTCTTTTGATATCTTTGGCAAAGTATTGCCCACCACTTTCAGACGGCTAGCCTTGTAATACTTGCCAAAGCAGTAAAGGTCGCACTGGATATCGTTTTTATCGTATATCTCAGTGACGTAATTATGCACGTTTACATGGTGGATATGACCATATTCGCCTTTTTGATTATGCACAGCTATAAGCTTCCAATCCTTGCAGGTCATTATCTTTTCAAGGTCAGATTCGATACCGTCCTTAACAAGCGCCCAATCATCACGCTTACCCCTGACTTTATCAGGATATTCAAGCATTATACACTCGTTGCCCGAGGCAGTCACCACGTCCTTGAACTCCTGAGAACGCACCTTATTTCTTCCGTTTGTTACACATACAACAAGATAGCCTTTATCATAAAGATGTCCTCCGCCCCAAAGCACTTCGTCATCAGGGTGAGCCACTATCATAAGCTTATCAGCCTTTGATGACGAAGCAAGCTGTAACTGTATAGCGGATATAGGCGTAACGTCATAAGCCTGATTGATCGTATCTCTTATATGCCTTTTGTAGCCTAAAAACCACAGTGTGCCTATAAAAATGACTATTGCCAGAATTATTGCTGTTTCCTTTATATGCCGTTTTGTAAATCTGAGCATAAAAATGCCCGCACCCTTGCAGGATCTCTTCTGCGAGATACGGGCGTTCACCTCTTTCTTTATTACTTGTTGTTCACATAGTCTATAAATCTTTCAAATGCAGCTTTTCCGTCTTTGTTTCTCTTATAAACGCCTGCATGTTCAAGCACCTTTGCGAACACGATGCCTATTTCTTTCTGCAAGACCTCGTGAACGTTCTCAGCTGTTATATTGTTTTTCTTTGATATCTCCTCAGCCCAGTCAGCGTGCTTTTCTATCAGCTCGTCACGGCGTACACCCTCTGTTCCCTCTGTGACCAGAACCTGAGCAAGCTTCTCCATTTCGCCTTTAAGTCTTGACGGAAGCACTGCAAGACCCATTACTTCGATAAGACCGATATTCTCTTTCTTTATATGATGAAGCTCCTGATGCGGGTGATAAACGCCAAGAGGATATTCCTCGGTTGTGATGTTGTTTCTAAGCACAAGGTCAAGCTCATATCTGCCGTTTCTCATTCTTGCGATAGGGGTGATAGTGTTGTGCGGCTCACCTTCAGTTTCAGCGTAAATGAACGCTTCTTCGTCGGTGTAGCCTCTCCAAGCTTTGAGTATCTTGTCAGCAAGGTCAACGAGAGCGTTTTTGTCCTCGCTGTTTATTCTGATAACTGACATAGGCCATTTAACGATACCTGCGTCAACGTTCTCAAAGCCCTTGAAAACTATCTTTTCTTCAACAGGGGCTTTCGCCATTGCAAAAGTATAATGACCGCCCTGAAAATGTTCGTGTGAAAGGATAGATCCGCCAACGATAGGCAGGTCAGCGTTTGAACCTATAAAATAGTGCGGGAACTGTCTGACAAAGTCAAAAAGCTTCTCAAATGCCGAACGGTCTATTACCATAGGCGTATGCTTCTTATTGAAAAGGATACAATGCTCGTTGTAATAAACATATGGGGAATACTGAAGTCCCCAGTCTGTGCCGTTTATTTTAAGGGATATAACACGGTGGTTCTGTCTTGCAGGGGAGTTCACTCGTCCTGCATATCCCACGTTCTCATAGCACAGCAGGCACTTAGGATATCCCGACTGCTTTGCAAGCTTTGCCGCTGCAATGGCTTTCGGGTCTTTTTCAGGCTTGGAAAGATTGATAGTTATATCAAGGTCGCCGTACTCTGTTGGAGCTATCCAGCGCATATCTTTCTTAACTCTGTATCTTCTTATGTAGTCCGTGTCCTGCGAAAGCTTGTAGAAATAGTCAGTTGCGACCTTTGCAGACTGGTGGTTGTAAAGTCCCCAGAACTTTGTGTCTACCTCTGACGGTCTTGGAGTAAGAAGCCCCATGAGTTTTGTGTCGAAAAGATCTCTGTATACAATAGAATTTTCTGTAAGGCCCTTTTCCACAGCGTAATCGAGAAGCTCTTTGAGAGTGCTTTCAAGATCAACGTCAGAAAACTCCTCCGCTGGTTCGTCATATTCCTCAAGGTCAAGGGCTTCAAGAAGCCTGTTTGTAGTATAAACTCTGTCGCTCTCCTCAATAAGTCCGCTTTCCAGACCATATGTTACAAGCTTTTTAATGCTTTCAAATATCATGTTATAGATCCCCTTTTGTACAAAAGTATGAGTGGTAACCCCCTCAGCCAGCATCTATTATTATAGACCATTGCTTATTCTTTGTCAACCGACAGACAGGCTAATTAAGATACTTTTAAGTATTTGAAAAGCGTAATAAGAATATTTTAAGATTATTTTGCATGGGACGCCAGCCCCTACATTTAACGTCAGGGAAAACGATTTAGCACCGAATATTAACAAATTGTTAAATCAGCAATTGTCCTATTGACAAAAGCGGGAAGTATGGGTATAATAAAAACAATATGACAAAGGCGTTGACAGGAACAAAAGCAAAGTTCTGACATTACAGAGAGCCGTCGGTGGGTGCAAGACGGTATGCGGAATTTGTGATAACTCGTCCCCGAGCCTGAACGGTGAAATCTTATTAGCCGCTCACGGGTTCTCCCGTTATAGAGATACGCATTGATAGATGCGGCTGAGATATGCGGTGTGAGCCGTATATGAATGAGAGTGGTAACACGGCAAAGCTCGTCTCTCCTTTTTGGTAGGAGTGGCGATTTTTTTTATGCCCTTTTCCACATCACTATCAAAATAATTATCGGCTTTATATTTATAAGGAGGATCTGACATGAAAAACGTAGAAAAGTATGAGAGAGGCTATTATATGCCTCCTGTAAAGTGCATGAAGTGGGCTGAAAAAGAGTATGTTGACCATGCTCCAGCATGGTGTTCTGTTGACCTGAGAGATGGAAATCAGGCTCTTATCATTCCTATGAGCCTTGAAGAAAAGCTGGAGTTTTTCACAAAGCTCGTTGAGATAGGCTTTAAGGAGATAGAGATAGGTTTCCCTGCCGCCTCTGAAACAGAATATGAGTTCTGCCGCACACTTATCGAGAAGAACATGATACCTGATGATGTTACTATTCAGGTGCTCACACAGTCAAGAGAGCATATCATAAAGAAAACATTTGAAGCTATCGACGGCGCCAAGAACGCTGTAGTACACCTTTACAACTCAACATCTGTTGCACAGAGAGAGCAGGTTTTCCGAAAGTCTAAGGAAGAGATAATCAAGATAGCTACAGACGGTGCAAAGCTCTGTAACGAGTATAAGAAGCACGCAAAGGGCAATATCGTATTCGAGTATTCTCCTGAGAGCTTCACAGGCACAGAGCCTGAGTTTGCAAGAGATATCTGCAACGCTGTTATCGACATCTGGCAGCCTGCACCTGATAACAAGGTCATCATCAACCTGCCTGTAACAGTTGAAATGTCAATGCCTCATGTTTATGCTCAGCAGGTAGAGTATATGTGCGACACTCTTCACAACAGAGAGAACGTTATAGTTTCACTTCACCCACATAATGACAGAGGCTGTGCAGTGGCAGACTGCGAAATGGGTCTGCTTGCAGGTGCTGACAGAATAGAGGGTACTTGTTTCGGCAATGGTGAGAGAACAGGCAATGCCGATATCGTTACTATCGCACTTAATATGTACACTCACGGAGTTGACCCTAAGCTGGACTTCTCAGATATGCCTGCACTGGTAGAGCTTTATGAGAGAGTTACAAGAATGAAGGTTTATGACAGAAGCCCATATTCAGGCGCACTTGTATTCGCTGCATTCTCAGGCTCGCATCAGGACGCTATCGCAAAGGGCATGAACTGGAGAAAAGAAAAGAGCTGTGACAAGTGGACAGTTCCTTATCTTCCTATCGATCCGCATGACGTTGGCAGAGAGTATGACGGTGACGTTATCAGAATAAACTCGCAATCAGGCAAGGGAGGAATAGGCTTTATCCTCCAAAATCAGTTCGGCTACGATCTTCCAAAGAAGATGAGAGAGGACTTTGGCTACAAGGTAAAGGCTGTTTCAGACCACAAGCACAAGGAGCTTATGCCTGATGAGGTCTACAAGATATTCAAGGACGAGTACCTCAACAAGTGCGCACCTGTTGACATTCCTGAAGCACACTATGTTCAGAAGCAGAACGGCACTATCTGCGCCGCTATCACAGCTTCAGTAAACGGTGTAACAGACGATCATACAGCAGAGGGCAACGGACGTCTTGACGCTGTGGCAAATGCTATCAAGCAGGCTTTGAACTTTGATTTTACCGTGGAAACATACACAGAACACGCTCTTGAAAGAAAGTCAACATCTGAGGCTGTTTCGTATGTTGGAATTTCCTGCGGTGATAAGATGTATTGGGGCGTCGGCAGACACTCAGATATCATCGTATCTTCTATCAAGGGTCTTGTTTCAGCTATCAACAACGCTTTTGCAGATAAGAAGTAATGAATAAAAATTTAAGGGACAGGCGAAAGTCTGTCCCTTTTTTTGTACAAAAAAATGCAGCCATATAGAATATGACCGCATTGTATATCATTTCTTTTTTCTTCTGAAAAGCCTTTTGAGCCAGCCTAAAAAGCCCTTTTTCTCCTTTTCAGGCTCGACAGCCTTTGAATCATTTACAGGAGCAGGCTTTGGTGCATTGGCGTATGCTTCAGCGTAAAATCTGCTTTGTGCGTCAATGGCGATATCTCCACGCTCTGCACGGACATATTTTCCGTCAGGCTGCATTATCCTTGCTTTTACGTTGTCCTGCATCTGGGTGTCGAAAATATCGAGGACACGTTTTTTTACTTCTTCACTGAGGATAGGTGCGGCGACCTCAACTCGCCTTGTGGTGTTTCTTGTCATATAGTCTGCGCTGGATATGTATACCTTTTTGCGAACACCTGTGCCGAAAATATATATCCTTGCGTGTTCAAGATATCTGCCAACTATTGAGCGTATCTGAACATTGTCAGTAACGCCCTCCACGCCTGCCACAAGGCAGGATATACCTCTTATAACAAGCTCTACCTTCACGCCTGCCTGAGAACATTCTATTATCTTGTCCATAAGCACCTTATCAGTAAGAGAATTGAGCTTTGCGGCAACATATCCCTCACCGCCTGCTCTTGCAATGCTTATCTCATTATCCATAAGCTCCACTACCTTATTTTGCAGACAGTGGGGAGCGACCATAAGTGCCTTTGAGCTTTCCACAAGCTCGCCCATTGACAGCGTTCTGAACACCTCGCAAGCGTCCTGAGCAATGTCATTGTTTGATGTCATAAGGCAAAGGTCTGTGTAAAGCCCTGCGGTCTTTTCGTTGTAGTTTCCTGTACCCACCTGAACAGTGTACTTTACGCTGTCGCCAACTTTTCTTGTAATAAGACAAAGCTTTGAATGGACTTTAAGTCCCTGCGGACCATACATTACATGACAGCCTGACTCCTCGAGAAGCTTTGACCAGCCTATATTGTTTTCCTCATCAAAACGTGCCCTCAGCTCCACAAGCACAAGCACGTCCTTGCCATTTTCTGCGGCGTTGCACAACGCCTTTATGACCTTGGAGTTCTTCGCCACACGATACAAAGTCATTTTGACAGACGTAACGCTATCATCCTTTGCCGCCTCGTCAAGCAGCCTGATAAAAGGCTTTATGGACTCATAAGGATAGTGCAGAAAAAGATCCTTTTCGTCTATCTGCTCTATCATTGACCTTGACGGGTCTATCATCGCAGAGGGCTGAGGCTCCTGCTTCGGGAAGAAAAGCTCTTTTCTGTCTGCCGCCTTGTCAAACACAGCGAACACATAGGACATATCAAGGGGAGTTTTCTCCACAAAGACTTGCTTTTCGGAAAGCTCCAACCTTGAAAGCAGTTCGTTCAGCACAGTGTCGGATATTTGCTTTGAAAGCTGCAATCTCACAGGACAAAGGCGTTTACGCTTGTTGATAAGCTCAGACATATTTTGTCTGAAATCAAGTTCCGAGTCAAAGCCCTCGTCAACGTCGATATCGGCGTTTCGTGTCACTCTCATAAGAGCCTTTTCTTCTATTTTATAGCCCTCAAATGCCTTGTCAGCATAATGGAGAATAAGCTCCTCTACAAGGATATAGCTTATGCACCCCTCGTCATCAGGAATAAAGATCACACGCTGAAATTTCTCGTTACAGCTAACTATACCCACTGTGACGGCAGATTTTGAGGCGAGTTTTGCGACCGCATAAATACTTTGATTTGCAAGAAACGGGAAAGGGTGTCTTTTATCAATGATAAACGCATTAAGAAACGGCTTGACCTCATAGGCATAATAAGCTTCAAGAAATTTCTTATCCTGTTCAGTGAGAGCCTTTATGTTTTTATGTACTATATTTTTAAGCTCCAGTTCCTCGCAGATAGCTTTGTATGTCTTATCTTTTATTGGTATAAGCTCATGAACACGCTCAAATATTGCTGAAAGCTGTTCAGATGGACGCATTTTAGACTTGTTGTCTTTATGATCGTCGTCCACAAGCGAGGAATCATAAAGCGAGCCCACACGCACCCTAAAAAACTCGTCAAGATTGCTTGCAAATATAGACTGAAAAAGCAATCTTTCAAGAAGCGGTGTAGCGCTGTCCTGAGCTTCTTCAAGAACTCTCTCGTTAAATTTAAGCCATGATAACTCTCTGTTATCGTAGACCTTGTTATTCATATTCTTATTTCTCCTAACTCCTATCGTAAGAAAGGCATCTTATATCATACTGTATTATTATACCGCCAAACGAATATGATGTCAATGCAGGTGCCGTAAAAAGCTTGTAAAATCGCCATAAAACAAAAAAACTCCCGCCCGAAGGCAGGAGCAGGTCGTCTTGAAGATCAGATCCCGATATATTCCTTAGCGGTCTGGCATATATTTGCACAGTTATTCGCAAGGACGCTGTTGTCTTGTGGCAGATTGGGCAACATGATAAGCCAAAAAAGAATGAACACCATTATGAGCATAAGCGTAGCACCAGTCAAAAGTATCAAAGCGGCTGAACGCTTTGATTTCAGTGTTGTATGTACGTCGCTGCACAATTTTTCGGCGGGCTGTGCATTTTCTTTTTCCTCGTTAGGAATACGTTTTTCTTGCTCTTTTTTACACTCAGTACACAACATATACTTTAAACCTCCATAATCTATTTTTACTTCATTAACTATTATACCACATTCTTACCGTCTTGTGTTAAGCTGGCAGCTATAATTTACAGAAATTTCGACTAAACTTTTTGTAAATTGGTAAAACTTTAAAACTTGTCATGCGCATATAATCTATCTTCATCAACAAAACCCCTAAAAGAATGACTTAACAAAATCAAATATTGATATATTTCTGCTATTGACAAATGATAAGCGTATGTTATAATTACTGTGTGTGGAAAAATCAACGAAAATATGTTGTAATTAGCTTTATGTGGAGGAAGTAAAAATGGTAGACAATGTACGTCGTGAATGTATCATGTCAATGTATGAGATATACCCTCTCAGCAGAAAATTGGTATTTGATACGTTTGATAAGAAAAAGTATGATATAACAAGAACTCAGCAGATAATAATGCTGTCACTATGTATTGAGGGAACGCTCACAATGTCACAGCTTGCAAGCAAGATAAACACTTCTAATGAGCAGGCAACAAGGGCTGTGGCACAGCTTGTTGACAAGGGCTTTGTTATCAGAATGCAAAACCCCGATAACCGCAGAGTTATCAACATCAGGCTCACTGACGAAGCTATGCGCTTTATGGAAAAGATGAAAAACGAGATACTTGATGATATACTTGGTAAATTTTCCAGTGTCTCAGATAGTGATATGAAAAAAATGAAGGACGCACTTGTATTTATAAATAGTATACTTAAAAAGGTGCTTAAATAGGAGGCTGTTATGACAAAGGCGAAGAAAATAGTCAGCCGTTGCGAAAGCTGTGTGAATTACGTTTTTGATGAGGATTGTGAATGTTACTGCTGCATGGTCGATCTTGACGAGGACGAAGCATACAGATCAATGAGCGACAGCGAATATAGCTGCCCTTATTACAGGCTTGATGATGAATATGCTGTTGTGAGAAAGCAAAATTGATGATAGATCGGTGAATCCATGAAATTTGCCGATTTTTTCTTGCTTTGTTGAACGCGTAAAGTTCGAAAGCTTGTCAATATAGATGTGTAAAGTTTGTTTGCTTTGCAGTGGACATTTGTCGCTAAACAAGGACCAATCTGGGGTTGAATTAATATTTGGCTAATGATAGAAAGTTATTTATCAAAGTTTACAAAATATTAATAAATACAGTATTAGTATACAATGTTAAAATATTGACTATGCAGGTTGCTATAATCAAAATAGGAAAGATTTTTTGGGTGAAAGTTGCAATTAGCGTAAAAACGCAGGTTTCGTATTGTTTCATGTTCAAGGCTAATAAATATGCCGTTTTATCATCTGCCGACACTATGAAAATGATAAATCAATATTGTGCGAACTATCAGTGTATTTATATGTAATAAAATACAAATATGATATATTGTGGGATTGACAAATGGAAAATCAAGTGATATAATACTTGTAATTATATAGGCATACTGCGTCGGAGGTGAGGCTTTTGAAGGATAAGGCGCTTGAAAAACTGTCGAAAAATGAGCTGCTCGAGTTAATGCTTTATCTGCGAAAAGAATATGATAAGCTTAACGCAGAGAATGAAAAGCTTCTTCAAAAGCTTGAAGATAAAAAAAGTATCACTGACCGACTTGACAGGCTGGAGCGGCAGGTAGCTGCACTGACAGGTCACAAGCTGGTTGTTGAGCAGCCGGTAGTGGAGGAAGATCATGGCAGCAGATAGCAAGAACGAGGTGTTAAAAAAACCTGAGATTCCTGATGTCCAGACACTTGAGCGGGTGGTAAAAAAGCATCATGAAAGGCGGGAATATCTGAGGATACTCCGCAGCACCGTGGCGTCGCTTCTTGTTGTGGCAGCGGCAGCGGTGATCATATCAATGTTATTTTTGCCTGTTTTGAGAGTAACTGGTACAAGTATGACGCCGACTTTGCATGACGACGAGCTGGTGGTGTGCAGAAAGCGTGGAAGCTTTCAGAAGGGCGATATAGTTGCGTTTTATTATAATAATAAGATACTGTTGAAACGTGTTATCGCTACAGCAGGAGATGTGGTGGATATCAAGGAGGACGGTACTGTTATCGTCAACGGAAAAACCTTGAATGAGCCGTATGTTGACGGCAAAGCTCTGGGAGAATGTGATATTGAGTTGCCTTATCAGGTGCCTGACGAGAGAATATTCGTTATGGGCGACCACAGATCTACGTCTGTTGACAGCCGTACAAAGAGGATAGGCTGTATTGCTGAGGAAGCAGTGCTTGGAAAGGTCTCACTGAGGATATATCCTTTTAAAAGGATAGGCACAGTGGACTAGCGTTTATTATAAATAGTGTATAATTTCGGAGGGAGTGATCCGTTTTGCAGAATTTTAACGGTAAAGTTCGGCAATATCTAAAAGAAAATGAAAGGAAAAAACGCAGCCGCTTGTTCGGTGTGGTGCTGTCTGTAGTTATGACAGTGTCAGTGCTGGCAAGTCTTGTTATGCCTGCAATAAGTGCCACTGAGGGTACTTCCGTGGCAGGTGGAGATGTTTCCTATAACGGCGGAAGTTATTCTTATAAGGATGCGAATAGCGTCACTATAAAATCCTATGATGCGGTCGGTTCAGGAAAAGACCAATCTAAAAAGATCGAATTCAATGTGGAATTTGATTTTGACAAGGGCGCAATGACCAATAGGTATATTTATTTCCCTATCGACGATAATGTTAGCCTGCCCGAGGGCGGTATACCGTCAGACGGAACCTGGGGCGATGTCGAGGATACTCACTTCGATGAAGGACATGGAATTTCAGGTAAGTACAGAGTCGACGAGATAGATGGAAAGAAGTATCTTTTTATTGAGTTTGACGAGCGATATCAACATAAAAATGAGAAGGACGCTATAAGCGGTAAGGCAAGCTTTGAGGGCAATGTAAAGCGTAAAGATACAGATACAGGTGATAAGACCACTGTTGAGATAGGCGGTCAGACGGTTGAAATAGACGGTTTTACTCCGCTCACTATGTCTGCCATAAAGGACGCAAGCGAAACTGCTGACGGAGTTAGGTGGACTATCACAGTGGACAATCCTGCAAAGAAGCCTCTTGACAGAATCGAGGACGAGCTTTTTAAGGATGCTGTTGACGGAAGCTTCACTGTTTCACCTGAGGGTGCAGGAAGCTATGACGCGTCAAGCGGAAAGTTTGTTTTCAGCGATGGATTCAGCAAAGAAAATGTTACCATAAGCTACACGACCCCATATCCTACAAGCGACCCGAATTTCGTTATGTCAGGTAAGGTGGAAAACAAATCCACCACATATGATAAGGACGGAAATGGAGTAAAAGCAGATAAAACTATTTATTCTGAGTCAAAGAAAGATAAGATCTCAAAAACAGGCAAGAATGTTGACTACGACAATAACGAAGTCACATGGGAAATTGTTGTAAGCAACCCTAGCGGTGCAGACCTTAAGGGCTATCACCTTTATGATGAAGCATTCCCTGATGCAAAGACAGGAAGCTTTGCACTTAAAGCTGATGATGGTTCAGATGTAAAATACACACTTGACGGAAACACGCTTACGTTTGACGATAAAACAACAGCGTCAAAAATTACTATCGAGTATGTGACAGCTATCGATCCTGACAAGGCGGAAACTACAAATACAGTTAAAATGCAAAGACCTGATAAAAGCCAACCATGGTCTGATATCACATCAAGTGAAACTGTTTATAATAGGTATCAGATATCAAAAAGTGGTTGGATAGATAATAACACATTAGGTATACTCAAATGGGAAGTAACTGTTAAATGTAATGACAAAAATTCTACCCTTAAAGGCAAGACAATAACTGATAATATGCTTAAAGCAGGACAGATTGTCAGCATAAAGGTTGGAAATGATACCTTTGATGCAACAGTTGCAAGTGACGGTGAGCTTGTTTTGCCTGACAGAATAGGTGACAATAACGAGGTAGTTATTTCCTATGAAACAAAGGTTGCTGACTATGATCTTGGCGACCCTGACAGCAATGGAAATTATGCAGTGAAAAATACTGCAGGTATTGACGGATTCCATTCTGACAAGACAGTTTATTATAAGCCTGTAAACGAGAAGTCAAAAACAGTTCTTGACATTTCTCAGGACGGAAGCAGTGTTACATATAAGTGGCAGGTAGAGGTCAAGCAGACAAACGGTTCCTTTAGGGGCAAGACTATAAGCGATATAATGAACGCTACGTCAAATGATGGTAAGTCAATAAAGAGCGTTCTTGACACTGATTCCATTATCATGTATGTTCAGAGAAATGGAACAGGAAGCTATGAACCGCTTGACAGTTCAAATTACACTGTAGTATCTAATGCCGACAACACTTCGTTTGAGATAAAGTTCAATGATAGTGAAGAATTTGACAATATAAACCTTGTGCAGATACAGTATAGCAGTACCGTAGATGTAACAGGTCTTGACGAGGGTACTATTATAAATGTAAATAACAAGGCTACTTATAAAGGTGAAACATTCGAGCCTAGTGCAGATAAGACTAAGTTTACTATAGGCGACAGCTCCAAAGCACCTTATGAAAAGTATGACGCTGCAAGCAGCACAGCAGGCGACACAGTGCATGATCTTAGCAGCCTGCCTGTTGTTACTGTAAATGGTGTTGAGTATTACAGGTTTGATTGGCGGCTTGATGTCAATAAGGACGGCACTTATGAGTATGAGGAAGATGTCGAGATCGTGGATACTTTGCCATCTGGCATGATCTTATATGAGAATAATGATTATCTGAAATATTCAACTGGCGGCAGTTCTTCAACCAATCAGCTTACGACGACTCCTTGGTATCAGTTTAGATATTCCTATGATAAGGGTACAAATAAGATAAACCTAGTAAAAACCGGATATAGCACTACGTATTGGACGTTCTATTACAGCACTCTTGTAAAGGTTGATGATGTTAAGAATGGTGTTTACAAGAATGGTACTGCAGCGTTCAAAAACACAGTCCAGGATAAAGCTGGAAAATATCCGGAGAGAAGCCAGACGCAGACAGTTAAGGAAAAGAACTTGAAGAAAACTTCTTCTCCGAAGTCCACCGGCTGTGAGATAACTTATACCATTGATGTTAACCCTAAAAAGCTCAAATGCTCAACAAACGGAATGATAACTCTCAACGATGTTATCAAGTGCGGAGGCACAGCTGTAGTTAAGACAAAGGACGCTCAGTGTAACATTCAGACAAAAACGGTAAGCATAAATGGCAATTCCGCTGTTGACATGGATCTGAAGTCTATCAAGGTATTTGACGCAGATACAGGTGCAGAGCTTGCTGTGAGTGATTACAGTTATGTGATATCAGATCCGGAGGCAGTTGACAACACAGTTTCTTGCAGTGCAGATGTTATTACCAACGAAAAGGGCAAGTTTATCGCTAACTTTATTCCAAGTGAAAGTATTGTTGGCGCTAAGGGTACTATTGATCTAACTTTGCCTGAAGGCTACGAAACCGGAAATATAAAGAGTTACTATGTGGCTTATGGCTATATGGACGGCAACAGCTTCAAAGAAGTAAAAGCCTTTGCCAACAAGAGAAGCGAGTGGTCAGATTTTGGCTCAAGCATATCCGTCCCTGTGGAAGAGGTTTCTTCTGAGAAGGCGGGCGGTGTTTTCAGAGTCGAATATGAATACAGGGATGGCAGCGGCTTTTCAAACACTGAAGTCAGCAATGAAAAAATGCTTTCGGCTGTAAAGTGTTCCGCACTGACAGCGAAGACACGAGATTTTGTAAAGAAACTTGAAATAAACGTTCCAGATCAGCGTCACCTGAAATTAGTTTACGTTTATACAGGAAGTCCTGCAAATGATGAGGACGCTGAGAACGATGGTTATAAAGTCCATGTGTTCAATAATATATCATTTGACACAAACGGCTCTGCTGTAAATGACAGTGAAGATAATGATTCCGAGTTTGAGTTGATAAATCAGTCAAAGGCGTCATCAACAACTGTTGAGCCATTTAAGCTTATGAAGGTAGACAGCGGAGACTATAGTATTATGCTTAAGGCTTCTTTTGAGATCTACAGATACACTAAGCTGGAAAATGGCACATATGATTGGCTCCCGGGAGTAGATTTCAAAGAAAATGCTGCGAAAGACAGAAAATCAGTTATCTGGGGAAATTCGGCGCAGGATAAGGCGCAGACATTCAATGTAAATGCTGACGGGTCATACAATCTTGACCTTGAACCTGCCGCAGGCACCGGAAATACTGAGGGTCATCTTTACAAGCTTATAGAAAAGCAAAGTCCAGAGGGTTATCTTCTTGACGAAACTCCTATTTATTTTGCTTTTAAAGTGCGTCCGGCTGTAGTTCCAAGTGAAGTCGGTGAGGACGGATATCAGTTCGTGAAGAACGGAGATATGTTCAGAGTAACAAATCTGCTGAAAGAGTTTAAGATAACTGCAAGCAAGGTTTGGAGCGATGGAAACGGCAATCATTCGGCAGAGAGCGTAAAGTTTCTTCTTGGCTCGTCTACAACTAAGGTTTTAAGCGGTGTTCCAGATGATATTCAGTGGGGCAGTGCTGAGGTAACTCTTAACGAAGCTAACAATTGGAAACATGAGTGGACAAAGCTTCCTGGATATACAAAGGTCGGCAATGATTACAAGCAGCTTTACTACTATATCAAAGAGATCGATCTTGCAACAGGATATGAGGCTGTATACAGTGCAACGGCAATGAGCAAAAACACTGATGTTACAGTTACGAACGTCAAGGGACTTAACATTACGAAGGAATGGCGTGATGAGCTTGGAAACAAGCTTGCTGACAGTGAGCTTCCTGCTGGTATCGACAAGATCGAGGCAGATGTTTATGAGTCCTCTGTTGCACCAAATTCAACCACAAGAGTGAATGGAGATAACGGAATACCAACAGATTGCAAACTTATAAAAACTGTTTCTCTGGAAAAGTCTAAGAATTGGACGGTAACTCTTGACGGTCTTGACAAGGACAAGTATTACTATGTTCTTGAAAAGAATATACCTGACGGCTTTGGCGTTACATATACTTATTCAAATAACGGCAGTGCCACGGGCTTTGATACGATCGTCAATACCAAGGCCCCGCAGAAGGTAGAAAATATGGACGTTCGCCTGCAAAAGGCATGGTCTGACGGCGATAGCAATACCCATACCAATGATAAGGTAACGTTCAATATCTATAGGTCAACAAATAAGGCTGACGTGCCTGAAAAATATAACAAGTTTACAGGCACAATGGATAAGGGACAGAATGTTAAATTCAAGATCCTTACAAGCAATGGTACAGAAATGGCTCAGAACGGAAGCTTTGCCTCTGAGTATACCATGTATGGCTCGGCTAAGTTCAGTTTTACCCTTAATAATGCATGGCTCGAAAAGGGCAATATCAAATATTCAAGAGTAAGACTTATCAATGCGTCAGGCGACGTACTTGCCGATTTCTACAGAAGAGATCAGGACGCTTGGGACCCTGATAAGCAGCAGAGCGTTCCGTCATGGACAGGTACAAGTGAGTATATACGTTTGTCTGGTATTGATAATTCATCATGGGATAAGACTAAATTTACTTTGGATCTAAGCGGTATTGCTTCTGATGTTACAGTTGAGCTTACTGCAAAGGTCGATGATGATAGCAGTTGCTCTTATGAGGTGACAGCTAATGATCTTGGCACACCTGAAAAGACGAACGTTATACCTGTTCCTAATAAAGATGCGATACCTAGCGGTGAAGTATTCTTGTGGAAGCAGATAACGCTCACGGCTGATAACAACTGGTCAAATGCCGTTTCTCTTGAAAAAAATGACATCAAGGGTAGTAAGTATTACTATTGGTTTGAGGAGACAGACGTGAACGGTCAGCCGATAATCACATCGTCATACAAAGCTTACTACAGATACAATGGCTCAGAAAATGAGAATTGCATTGATATGACAAAGAACGGTGATCAGTATGTTCAGGTCTATAACAACTCTGAGGAAACCTTGGGAGAGCTGCCTGAAACAGGCGGCATGGGTGTTATCCCATTCGTGGCAGCAGGCGGAACAGTCACTGTTGCTGCAACAATACTTTTAGTTACAAAGCGTCGCAAAAAAACGCTATAAATAAACCAATATGAAAGGATAATTAATTATGAAGATGAAGAAATTCGCAGCTCTTGCCGCTGCAACCGTTATGTCAGTTTCAGCTATTGCTGCAACATCAGCATTCGGAGTATTTGCTACTACTGATGCTGGCGTTAATAACATTGTTATCAAGGATTCTGATACAAACAGAGTATATAAGGCTTATCAGATCTTTGATCAGGCATCTGCAACAAATACTATCAAGTGGGGCAAAGGCATTAATGGCGATGCTCTGCTTACCAGCCTGAAAACTGCTGGTCTTAGCACTTATATGTCTCAGTTCGACAGTGCCGAGAGCGCAGTAGACGTTGCAAAGATAATATCAGATGCAGATCATTGGACAAAGGAAGATACTGCCAAATTTGCAAAAGCCGCTTCTGGCTGCATCATCGACAATAAGTCTGTAACCGCCTATGAAGATAACGGTGAGTACACTATTCCACTTCCAAATGCTGGCTATTATCTCGTTGTCGATGCAACAGAAAATAATGGTGTTGATAAGGCTAACTCAGCTCTTATCCTTAACGTTTCAGGCACAACAAACGTTACTCCAAAGAGGACAAAGCCAACACTTACAAAGCAGATCAAGCACAATGAGAATGACTCATGGGGTGATGTTGGTGACAACGCAATTGGTGACGATGTAGAGTTCAAGATCACAACAACTATACCAAGCGATGTATCAGCTTATGACAAGTATACATACACAGTTCGTGACCAGCTCAGCGAGGGTCTTACATTCAATAATAACCTTACTTACAAATACTATGACGCTAGCGGCAATGAGATCACTCCTGTTACAGTAGGTCCTAACACAACTGTAGGTGTTGATGATCCAAGCACTGCTGATTTCAAAGAGACATTCTATGTTACTTTCGATATCAAGGAGCTTCTGAAAAAATATCCAAATGTTGATAAGATCGAAACTCTCTATTCTGCTAAACTCAACGAGAACGCTAACGTTGTAACAGGTACACTTCCTAATTCAAAAGACAATAACCCTAACACAGCTTATCTGACATATTCAAACAATCCTCAGGACACAACAGGTAAGGAGAAAGGTGAAACACCTAAGGTTACAGTTTATGACTGGACATTCTCACTTGTTGGTAACAAGGTAGACGAAAAGGGCGAGCCTCTTGCAGGTGCTAAGTTCCAGCTTAGAAATGTTCATGGCGATGCTATCAGGCTTGTCAAGATAGCTGACAATGTTTACAGACTTGAGATCGGCAGTGAGGCAGGCTCTGTTGATTATATCGAAACAGACGCAACAGGTAAGTTTACTATCAAGGGCATTGATGATCAGACAACTTACAAGCTTGTTGAGATAGAGGCTCCTGCTCAGTATAACAGAGCTGATCCATATGAGTTCAAGTTTGACACAACATATGATCCTGCTAATACGCTTCAGTCCATTCGTATGCTCGACGGCACTGATTCAGGCACAAGCGGTTCAACAGTTAAGATCATAAACCAGAAGGGCGGCTCACTTCCAACAACTGGCGGTATCGGTACTCAGATCTTCTACGGTGTAGGCGGAGCTATCGTACTGGGCGCAGGTGTGCTTCTCATTGCTAAGAAGAGAGCTAAGAACGACTAATTTTTGAATTTATTTTTACCTTTGTCCTGCCGATCTCGGTCGGCAGGCATCAGGGAGGACTCCATGAGGAAGAAAAGCGGTAAATCAACTACAATTTTATTGATCTTGTTATTGCTTGTGGGGCTCTCCGTGATGTTATATCCAACAATAAGCGATTGGTGGAACTCCAAAACGCAAAGCCGTGCGGTGGCGACTTATCAGAAAGCGGCAAATGACCTTTCTGACAAGGAGAATGAAGAGATACTCAGCCGTGCCAGAAAATATAATGAAGAGATAGCAAAGCTTGCCCGACCTTTTGTGGATTATGATAAGGTCAAGGGCTATGAGGATATCCTAGATATCACGGGGACGGGTGTTATGGGCTATATTTCCATTCCGACTATAAGGGTGGAGTTGCCTATTTATCATGGCACAAGTGACGGCGTGTTAAATGTCGCTGTGGGACATCTGCAGGGTTCGAGCCTGCCTGTTGGCGGAGCGGACACTCATTCGGTCATTTCAGCACATAGAGGTCTGCCGTCGGCAAAGCTTTTCAGCGACCTTGATAAGCTTGCAGAGGGCGATGAGTTCACTATAACAGTGTTGAAAGAGGTCTATACATATGAGGTCGAGGCTGTTTATATAGTTCTGCCTAATGAAATGGATAAGCTGAACATTATTCCGGGTGAGGATCATGTTACGTTGACTACCTGTACACCATACGGAGTCAATTCTCACAGGCTTCTTGTTCGTGCAAAGAGAGTTGAAACTGCGGACGATACAAAGAGTGTTTCAAAAATAACGGCAGACGCTGTTCAGCTCGATTCTCTTGTGGTCGTGCCTTTTGTAGCAATACCGTTGTTTGTGGTACTGCTTGTGTGGTGGTTTGTGGATTCAAAACGCAAAAAAATCTCTCATGATGAGCTTGTGGCAATGCTGGATAAGCCAGAGAGTGACGATAATGTTGAAAATCTACCTGATAAGGAGAGTAGCAAAGATGAAACTTAAATTTTCTCAGCTTGCAAAGGCTGTTTTGTGTACGGCGGCAATGGCTGTTTCAGCCTTGGGAAGCATGACAATCTCAGCTTCTGCAGCGGATAATATCAATGTGAATATAGTGTGCAAAAATGATACAACGACTGTTAGTAATGCCGAGTGGAGCATATATAAGGTCGGTGAGCGTAAAGAAGCTGACTTTGTCCTTACCGGCGAGTTCAGCGATTATCCTATAGATATGTCTGATTTTACTGACGCTTCAAAAATGCAGGCTGTCGCTGATACGCTCGACAACTACGCAAAAACCGATGGCATAAAACCAGTTTCAACAGGCAAGACGGACGCAAACGGTGAAGTAAAGCTTTCTGCTGATTCTGTGGGTCTGTATCTTGTTTCAGGCAAGAGTTTTGAAAACACAACAGCTAAGTTTACACCTTCTCCGTCACTTATCGAGATAGATAAGGATATCGTGGCTGAGGGACAGATAACAGTTTACACCAAGTTCACATACGAAGAGATCCCAGCAGGGGACAGTGATTATGGTGTAAGAAAGTCGTGGATAGTTCCTGATGGTCAGGAAAAGCTCATACCTGATAATATCAAGGTGGAGATATATCGTGATGGCAAGCTTTTCGATACTGTTACTCTTGGCGCTGACAACAATTGGGAGTATTTCTGGAAAGACAATTCTGCGGCTGAGTGGACAGTTAAGGAGATAGATATTCCTGCCAACTACACAGTTGTTACCAAAAGCAATGACAAGCTGTTTCTTATAGAGAACACATATAAGTCAGACAGTTCAAGTAATACAGATAGTAGTTCAAGCATACCTGACAGCAGTTCGTCAGGCTCTGATTCATCAAGCTCAACGCCTGACAGTATACCACAGACTGGTTCGCTCAACTGGCCGGTGCCTGTACTTATAGGCGGTGGAGTTATCCTTATCGTGGCAGGCTGGAGAGTAAGCAGAAAAGAGAAATAAAGGCGAAACCACATAGGCTCGCCTTTACAACAGGAGAAAAATAGTGACTAAAAAAAAGCTAGGACTTTTGTTGATAATAATGGGGATAATGCTGATAGCGGCGGCATTATCCCTTAATTATTACAACTATTTTCATGAAAAGCAAAGTAATAAAAGGATGGAGGCTGTGCTGAGTGATCTGAAAACGCAGATCTCAGACAGTGCAGAGGATAGCGACAGCAGTTCACCCTTTGACATTTTTGACGATAGTCGATCAACGGACAGCGAGAAAGATGACCCGGATAAGGATATCGTGCTTGACGGCAACTCATATATAGGCTTGATTTCATTCCCGACACTGGGGCAGGAGTTTCCTGTGACTCGTGGCTGGAGCTATGCTGCAATGAATACTGCAGCTTGTCAGTACAGCGGCAGACGTGTAGACAATGATCTTATAATCTGTGCTCACAATTACACAGGCTTTTTTGATAAGCTGGATAAGCTCAGCTCAGGTGACCAGGTCATTTTCACCGATGTTTACGGCAGAAAATTTAACTATACTGTCACAAACAGCGAACTGCTGAGCGGCTGGGATTCGCCATCGCTCATAAAAGGTGGTGGCAGCGACTGGGATCTGACCTTGTTCACCTGCACATGGAGCGGTTACAGCAGAGTGACTGTAAGACTTGTTTATTCATAAATACATCAAAAACGCACAGAGTTCTACACCCTGTGCGTTTTATATTCCTGCGGCAAGTCTTATTTTTTTTATATCAAAAGTTTTTAGTTTGTCATCGTATATGCAGTGTCGTCTTGACTTTCTTGGGTGGCGACGAGTATAGTCAATGGCTTCTACAAGGTCATTTGTTTGAAAAACTGGACGTTTCATTGCTTTGTTGTATACTGTGTATCTCATAAAAATACCTCCCAAATAATTCTTATAATTAATTATAACATTAATTGGTACGTTGGTCAATAGCAATATTGTACAAATTTAACCTATTAATTAGATATACATAAATTAGAACAGAAATCGACTTGTTTAAGAACACTTCACGACATAAGACGACATAATTCGACTTATAAAAATTATAGTGATAGTGGGATATTTTGCAAAAATGAGAATGGTTGGTCAATTTGACGAACGATAAAGCTATAAATTTGTTTTGACAGCGAAAGTTGTAACACAGTTTTCATTGATTGATAATTAATTGAACATTCAAATATGGTATAATACCCTAAAGAATCGGAGAGGAGCGAGGAGTTATGGATAGCTTTGTGCGAAAATATGGAAGATATGTACCCTTTGCTTTAACTATTATCATAATATTTTGCTGTGCTCTTTTTCTGAAAGACCATGAGTTTTCTGAGATACTCAGTTATTGCCCGGACAATTTGTGGCTTGCCGCATTTGTTATACTGGGATTTTATGGATTGAAGTCTTTGTCGGTGGTATTCCCGCTTGCGGCTATTTTTGTGTGCGTGGGTGCAATATATCCGTTCTGGGTGGGCATTTTGTTGAATGTAATAGGACTATCGGTGTGTTTTACTGTTCCTTATCTTGTGGGAAGAATATCTGGTGGCGATATCATGCGTGTTATTGAGATGAAATATCCTAAGGCACGAAAGCTTGTAAATTATGGGCATGACAATAATCTGTTCGCCTCCTACATTTCAAGGGCAGTGGTGGTTGTGCCGGGCGACCTTGTTTCAATGATACACGGCGCACTGCGAATGCCTTACAGACCATATCTTCTAGGCTCGATAATGGGAGTGATGCCTGAAATGCTTGTGCAGACATATATTGGAGCACAGTTGAAGCATTTGACAATAAAATCAGTGCTTGTGATGATAGCACTCATAGCCGCAACGCTGGCTTTTTCGCTGATACTTAATAAAAAGGTCAGCAGGAGCGGCAAGCAGATGGACAAGGAAGATTTTTGATATATGTACAAAAAAGCGGACTGATAACAACAGCCCGCTTTTTTTATTATTTGTCAAAGCTAGGATTGAAAGCGTAGAAATTTTTGCTGTCAAGCATATCCTGAATAAGTCTTAGTCCTTCGCCGAAGCGCTGATAGTGGACTATCTCACGTTCACGAAGAAACTTGATAGGGTCACGGACATCAGGATCGTCAGCAAGCCTGAGAATGTTGTCGTAGGTCAGGCGGGCTTTTTGCTCAGCAGCAAGGTCTTCGTGTATATCAGCAATAGCGTCACCGGTACTTTGGAAGATTTCCGCAGAAAATGGTACACCAGAGGCGGCTATAGGGTAAACGCCTGTAGTGTGGTCAACAAAATAGGTGTCAAAGCCACTGTCTTTTATTTCCTTGAGGGAGAGGTCACGGGTCAGCTGATAGATAATAGTGCCGATCATTTCGATGTGGGCAAGTTCTTCCGTGCCGATATCGTTGAGTATTGCCTGCACCTCACGACAGGGGGCTGAGTAACGCTGATTGAGATAGCGAAGCGCTGCACCAAGTTCGCCGTCAGGGCCACCAAGCTGCGAGATAATGACCTTAGCCAAAGCAGGATTAGGGTTAGCGATCTTAACGGGGTATTGCAGCTTTTTTTCATATTGCCACATTAGTCAACACTCCTTTCCCACGGAAAAGGTGATGTTACCCATTCCCATTTCTTGGACGAATTGTTCTGCGTGATCGTCAATGGTCCGTATTTCTCATTGTATTGAGCAATAAGCTTCTCTTTTTCTGCCTTGTGGCGGGCAAAATATGCCAGACCATCTCTGCAGGTAGGGTGGCTGTCGAGGTAAAGATTAGCCTCTACAAGGGCAAAGCTGCACGCCTGTATCTTTCTAAGAAGCCTCTCCTTTTCACTTAGTATGGGCATTCTTTACAGCCTCCTCTCCTATAAAAGGTTTGTCTATGGATGGGAAGATAGTTCCTCTTGAAAGTCCTACATCTGCCTCATAAGGCTTCTCCCACATCTGAAAAGGCACATATGCCATTGCCAGCGGCGTATCCTCAGGAAATCTTCCTTTCGGAAAAGGGCAGGCAGGTGTGTTATCCTCTGTGTCGTCAGCAAGTATCCTGCCTAACGACAGGTTGTCAAACATATCCAAATAAGTTCACTCCTTATGTTGTCTGAATCTCATATACCACAGGTTTCGTGTGGCTGTTTTATCATATGCAGCTTATAAGTCAGTGGTGTATGTATGCAGGATATTATCAAAAAACTTGCAAATCGTTCATTGAAAATACACAAAATTAATTTTCTGTGAACGCGCATATTGTTTGTAACAATAAACATAGTTTAAATAACGTTAAATTTGTAAGATTTAATATTGACAAATCGGGCTTCTGCGTGTTATATTAATACTATTGAAAAAAGCATATGCAGTGACATATGTGAACGAAGGAGAGATTATTATGAAAAATGTCAAGAGAATTCTTGCATTAACAGTTTCGGCTGCCCTTGCAGTTTCTTGCTTTGCAGGTTGCGGAAACGGTGCAAAAAAGAACAGCGATACTATCGTTATCGGCTGCAGCGGTCCGCTCACAGGTGACGCTGCACAGTACGGCGTTGCTGTTAAGAATGCTATCGAGCTTGCTGTCAAGGACGTAAATGACGCAGGCGGAATAAACGGAACAAAGCTCTCATACGTTTTCGAGGACGATGAGGCTGACTCAGGCGATAAGGCTGTAAATGCTTATAACGCACTGAAAGACAATGGTATGCAGGTAATGGTCGGAACAGTAACAACAGGTTCTTGCCTCGCAGTTATTGAAAAGACAAAGCAGGATAACATCTTCCAGCTCACACCTTCTGCATCTGCTCAGGACGTTATCAAGAACGATAACTGTTTCCAGGTTTGCTTTACTGACCCTAACCAAGGTAAAGGTTCTGCCGACTATATCGCAGAAAACAAGCTTGCTACAAAGATAGCTGTAATTTACGACAGCTCTGACGCTTATTCATCAGGTATCTTCAACACATTCAAATCCGAGGCTGAGGCTAAGGGTCTTGATATCGTTGCAGAGCAGTCATTCACAAAGGACAGCAAGACTGACTTCTCAGCTCAGATAAGCGCAGCTAAGAATGCAGGCGCAGACCTCGTGTTCCTGCCTATCTACAATCAGCAGGCTTCACTTATCCTTACACAGTGCAAGTCAGCTAACTACAACCCAACATTCTTCGGTTGCGACGGTCTTGACGGACTTCTTTCTATCAAGAACTTTGATACTTCACTTTGCGAGGGCGTAATGCTCCTTACACCATTTGCTGCCGACGCTCAGAATCAGGCAACTCAGGACTTCGTTAAGAAGTATAAGGACGCTTACAACGGCGAAACACCTAACCAGTTCGCTGCAGACGCTTATGACGGCGTAATGGTACTTGCAGAACTCATGAAGAAGGAAGGCATCACAGCCGATATGTCTGCTTCTGATATCTGCGATAAGCTCAAAAAGGCTATCTCTGATAAGGACTTCTCATATGACGGACTTACAGGTACAGGCATGAAGTGGGGCGAAGACGGTGCCGTATCTAAGGACCCTAAGGCTGTTATCATCAAGAATGGTGCTTATTCAGCACTGACAGCTGATGACATTGCCGCTTCTACTGCTCAGTAATAGCTGAAATGAAGTGCGTACAAAAAGTACGCTTAATATGAAAAAACCGGCAATTGCGAAAAATTGTCGGTTTTTTTGATTTATTTCATTAAAATGTGTTGCAAAAACTACGGGGTTATGTTATAATTTATTGTATATTGTGTTTATGACAAGGACAGATGTAATATATGTGATTACATCTTGTGTTTTGTCTATTCCAAAAGGAAGGAATGTTTGTATATGGGTTTTCTTAATAACCTCATCAACGGAATAAGCCTCGGCAGTATATACGCAGTTATAGCTTTGGGCTATACGCTTGTATACGGTATTGCCAAAATGCTTAACTTCGCACACGGCGATGTTATTATGGTGGGCGGATATGTTATATTCACCTGCATGACCACATGGGGACTGAACTCTTGGCTATCCATAGTTCTTGCAGTTATTGCCTGCACACTTCTCGGTATAGTCATCGAAAAGGTGGCGTATAAGCCGCTCAGACAAGCTACTTCGCTTGCGGTGCTTATCACTGCCATAGGCGTCAGCTACTTTTTGCAGAACACCGCACTGCTTATATTCGGTGAAAAGCCTGTAAACTTTACATCAGTTGTAAACGTGCCGAGCATCAAGCTTTTTGACGGACAGATAGTTATTTCCGGAGAAACATCAGTTGCAATAATCGTATCTATACTCATTGTAGTTGGTCTTTCATTGTTCATCAACAAAACCAAGAGCGGACGTGCAATGCTTGCAGTATCTGAGGACAGAGGTGCAGCTCAGCTCATGGGCGTAAACATCAACCGCACTATCTCTCTTACATTCGCTATCGGCTCAGGTCTTGCCGCAATTGCAGGCGCACTGCTTTGCTCAGCTTATCCTACGCTTCAGAACACCACAGGCGCAATGCCTGGTATCAAAGCGTTCGTTGCGGCGGTATTTGGCGGTATTGGCTCAATACCGGGCGCTATGATCGGCGGTATCCTTATCGGTGTTATCGAGATACTTGGACGTGCCTATATCTCACCGCAGCTTGCCGACGCTATCGTTTTTGCTGTTCTTATACTTGTGCTTATCATTAAGCCTACAGGTATCCTCGGCAAGAAGATAAGCGAAAAGGTATAAAAGTCAACTTAAAATTTTCGAGCAGACTTGCTTTGCAGTTCTGTTTTATCTGAAAGGATTGGTTTTTTGTGAAAAAAGAAGGGGCTAGCGCAAAAACAAAGTTTTTTAAGCCGCAGACCAGAAAAAGCTTTATCACATACGCAATGGTAATAGTTGCCTTTGTGGTAATGCAGATACTCAGCAGCGGCGGATATATCTCAAGTATGCTCACAGGACTTCTTGTTCCTCTGTGTGTATACTCTATACTTGCAGTATCCCTTAACCTGACAGTTGGTATACTTGGCGAGCTTAGCTTGGGTCAGGCAGGCTTTATGTGCGTTGGCGCATATACAAGTGCGATATTTTCTATCGTTACTTCTGAAACTATTGAAAATGTGTGGATCAGATTTCCTTTGGCTATCCTTATAGGCGGAATAATTGCCGCAGTGTTCGGCATACTTATAGGAATACCTGTTCTCAGACTTAAAGGTGACTATCTCGCTATCGTTACACTTGCGTTCGGTGAGATCATAAAGAACGTTTTCGCAGCACTTTACCTTGGTTATGATTCTAAGGGTGTTCACGTTTCTCTCAAAAGTCTGTCAAACCTTAACCTTGAGCCTGACGGAAAGCTTATACTGAACGGCCCTCAGGGTATCAGCGGCACTCCTAACGATTCTACATTCATTATCGGCGCTGTTATGTTGCTTATCACTCTTATCATTGCCTATAACTTTGTATATTCAAGAACGGGAAGAGCAGTAATGGCTATCAGAGATAATGTTATCGCAGCCGAGTCTGTAGGTCTTAACATCACAAAGTATAAGCTTGTTACTTTTGCGTTGACTGCATTCCTGGCAGGCTGTGCAGGTGCGCTTTATTCTCATAACTTCTATACGCTCCAGGCTTCTAAGTTCGACTATAACCTGTCTATCCTTATCTTGGTATTCGTTGTTCTGGGCGGTATAGGCAGTATCAGAGGAAGTGTTATCGCAGCTATCGTGCTTGTTCTGCTTCCAGAAATGCTAAGAAGCATAAACAGCTACAGAATGCTTATCTATTCTATCGTCCTTATCGTAATGATGATAATAACTTCAAATGAAAAAACAAAGACTTTTATCAGTGCAAATACTGCTAAGTTCAAGGCTTTGTTCAAGCGTGAAAAAGTAAAGGAGGCTGAGTGATATGGCACTTCTTGAAGTAAAAAATCTCGGCATTTCATTCGGCGGACTCCGTGCAGTTGACGAGTTCAGCATAACAATAGAAAAAGGTCAGCTCTATGGTCTTATTGGGCCGAACGGAGCAGGAAAGACCACTATCTTCAATATGCTCACAGGCGTTTATAAGCCAACAGACGGCACAATCGTTCTTGACGGAAAGAACATTACCGGCAAAAACACTATCGAAATAAACCGTGCAGGCATTGCCCGTACATTCCAGAACATCAGACTTTTTAAGGATATGACGGTGCTTGACAACGTAAAGGTCGCACTTCACAATCATTATAAATACAGCACCTTTACAGGCGTTTTCAGACTTCCAAGATATTTCAAGCTTGAAAAGGCAATGGACGCAAAGGCGCTGGAGCTTCTGAAGGTTTTCGAGCTTGACGATAAGGAGAGTTTGCTTGCTTCTGGACTTCCGTATGGCGATCAGAGAAAGCTTGAGATCGCAAGAGCCCTTGCAACACAGCCGAAGTTGCTGCTTCTTGACGAGCCTGCTGCCGGCATGAATCCAAACGAAACAGCGGAGCTTATGGATACTATCCGCTTTGTAAGAGATAATTTTGATATGACGGTGCTGCTTATCGAGCATGATATGAGCCTTGTTTCAGGTATCTGCGAAAAGCTGTCAGTGCTGAACTTTGGTCAGCTCCTCTGCGAGGGTAAGACAGCGGAAGTGCTTAAAAATCCTGAAGTTATCACCGCATATCTGGGCGAATAAGGGGGTAAGTAAAATGGCAATGTTGGAAATCAATGATCTGCACGTCAATTATGGCATGATAGCCGCTTTGAAAGGTATCTCCTTTGAGGTAAACGAGGGCGAGGTCATTTCCCTTATCGGCGCAAACGGAGCAGGAAAGACCACCACTCTGCACACCCTTACAGGTCTTATCTCTGCAAAATCGGGTTCTATCAAATTCAACGGCGTGGAGCTTACAAAAACTCCTGCACACAAGATCGTGGAAATGGGTATAGCACACGTTCCTGAGGGAAGAAGAATATTCCAAAACCTCACAGTGCTTGATAACCTTAAGCTTGGAGCATTTACAAGAAAAGACAAGGAGAATATACCGAAGGATATTCAGGATATATACGAGCGTTTCCCTAGACTTGCAGAAAGAAAAAATCAGATAGCAGGTACTCTTTCAGGCGGTGAGCAGCAGATGCTGGCAATGGGCAGGGCGCTCATGTCAAGACCTAAGATAGTTGTAATGGACGAGCCGTCAATGGGTCTGTCACCGATCCTTGTGTCAACCATATTTAAGATAATCGAGGATATCAGAAAGAGCGGCACAACTGTACTGCTTGTTGAGCAGAACGCAAAGAAAGCCCTTGCTATCTCAGACAGAGCTTATGTTCTTGAAACGGGCAAGATAGTTCTGTCAGGCAAGGCGTCTGATCTTATCAATGATGAGTCGGTCAAGAAAGCATATTTAGGTGAATAGGAGTTGAGCTTTATGGCAAGGATCATAACCATTGCAAGGGGCATCGGCAGCGGCGGAAGAACTGTAGGAAAAATGCTGTCAGAGGATATGGGTATAAAATATTATGATAAGGAGCTTATAAAGCTTGCAAGCGACGAAAGCGGCATAAATGAACGCTTTTTCGGGCTTGTTGATGAAAAACTGAAAGGTTCTTTTCTGAGAAAGGGCGGAGTTTACAAGGGTGAGCTTCTTGACCCTGATGATCACGACTTTACTTCTGACAGAAATCTTTTCAATTATCAGGCGAAGATAATAAAGCAGCTTGCAGACAGAGAGCCTGCGGTAATAGTTGGCAGATGTGCTGACTATATTCTCCGTGACAGAAAAGACGTGCTTAAGGTTTTCATATATTCTGATATGGAAACTGCGGTCAATAATATCGTCGATCTGTATGGTGTTTCTGTAAAAGAGGCTGTCAAGATAATCGAAAAGACAGACAAGGAGAGAAGCGATTATTATCGTCACTACACAGGCAGGGATTGGACAAATGCGAAAAACTACAATCTGTGTCTTGATACCAGCGACATGAGCTATGACAAGTGCGTTGATATCATTAAGGGATATATAAAGCTTCTTGAAGAGTAAGGCATAAAAAAAATAAAGCCGCATTGCTTTTTGGCAGTGCGGCTTTTGTGATATATGAGATCAGTTGAATTTTTCTGAAATAGTCCTTGCGGCAAATACTCCTGATGCAGAAGCCTGCGACAGAGAGTGCGTAACGCCTGAGCCGTCGCCAAGGACGTAAAGACCTTTGACAGCAGTTTCAAGGTTCTCGTCAACGTCAACTCTTGAATTGTAGAACTTGACCTCAACGCCGTAAAGAAGCGTGTCGATATTCGCCATACCGGGTGCTATCTTATCCAGAGCGTATATCATTTCGATAATATCGTCAAGCTGTCGCTTTGGGATAACAAGGCTCAGGTCGCCCGGAGTAGCTTTGAGAGTAGGGTTAAGGAACGTCTGACCAAAGCGGTGTTCATTTGTACGTCTGCCTGCAACAAGATCACCGAAACGCTGAACAAGCACTCCACCGCCAAGCATATTAGACAGCCTTGCGATAGACTCACCGTATGCGTTTGAGTCCTTGAAAGGCTCAGAGAATGTGTTGGATACCAGCAGAGCGAAGTTTGTGTTCTCAGTTCTCAGCGCAGGGTCAGCATAGCTGTGTCCGTTTACTGTGATGATGCCGTTTGTGTTCTCAGTAACTACCTCACCGTATGGGTTCATGCAGAATGTTCTTACAAGGTCGCCGTATTTCTTTGTGCGGTAAACTATCTTGCTTTCGTATACCTTGCTTGTGATATGCTCAAAAACAGCCGCAGGTATCTCAACACGAACGCCGATATCAACTCTGTTTGAACGTCTTTTGATACCAAAGTTGTCGCATATCTCAGATATCCATTTTGAACCGCTTCTGCCTGCCGCAACAACAGCGTTTGAGCAGTGATACTCGTCCTTGTCTGTGATAACAGTGAAGTCGTTCTCCTTGCCTGTTATACCCTGAACACTTTCATAAAATTTTATGTCTATCTTGTCTTTAACAAAGTCATAGATGTTCTGGAGTATCTGCATATTTCTGTCAGTGCCAAGGTGTCTTACCTGAGCGTCAAGGAGGTGGAGGTCATATTTAAGAGCCATTGCCTTGATGTCGGAAGAAGTTGTGGAGTAAAGCTTAGCGTCCTGACCGCCCATTTCAAGGTTTATCTTGTCAACATACTGCATAAGCTCGATAGCCTTTTCCTTGCCGGTAAATGTGTAAAGGTCACCGCCGAAATTGTTTGTGATGTTATATTTGCCGTCCGACATTCCGCCTGCACCGCCGAAGCCGTGCATAATGGAGCATACCTTGCAGTGAATGCAGGACTTAACTTTTTTGCCATCTATAGGACACTTACGCTTGCTGACAGGTCCGCCCTGATCAATAATGCAAACTTTTATGTTTTTGTCAAGCTTGACAAATTCGTATGCCATGAATACGCCGGCTGCACCTGCACCGACAACAACTACGTCATAATTCTGAGCCATAACTATTTCCTTTCAAATCAAAATCCAGTTTATTTTTATCCATAAAACGGGCGGCCGCACCTTTGCAGAAGATAGCCTGAAAGGAGATAACCGCCATATTTTTTTCTATTTTATATCAAATACGATAGTAGCCAATGTGAAGAATATCAGTGTTGAGCAAGTGTCAACGATAGTGGTGATAAGCGGGGCAGCCATGATAGCAGGGTCAAGATGCAGCTTCTTGGCAGCCATTGGGAGCATACAGGCGATAAGCTTTGAAAGCACAACAGTTGCCATGATAGCCATACTTACCGTGAACGCAAGCTTGTAGCAATCCACAGATGTGTCACCGTGATACACCAGAATTATTCTTATAGCATTGACTATAGCAAGGATAACGCTACAAAGAAGCGCGACTCTGAACTCTTTCCACATGACCTTGAAAAAGTCTTTCATTCTTATCTCACCAAGCGCCATGCCTCTTATAACAAGGGTCGAAGTCTGAGAGCCGCAGTTTCCGCCTGTGCCACTAAGCATTGACAGGAACGATACCAAAACAGGGACAGCCGCAAATGCAGACTGATATTTGTTTACGATAGCACCCGTAAGGGTAGCCGACAGCATAAGTATCAAAAGCCATGCTATTCTGTTTTTTGCATGAGTGAAAACAGAGGTCTTGAAATAGGAATCGTCACTTGGCGCAACGGCAGCCATTTTCGAGAAGTCCTCAGTGGTCTCCTCCTCAATAACGTCCATAGCGTCGTCAAATGTAACGATACCGACCATGCGGTTTTCTCTGTCAACAACAGGCAGAGAAAGAAAGTCATATTTTGAGAACATGGAAGCAACATACTCTTTATCCTCAAGGGTATCAACGGAAATAACGTTGTCCTCCATTATGTCCTCTATTTTATCGTTATCATCAGCAGTTACGATATCAAGCAGTGAAAGCACGCCCACGAGCTTTCTGTTCTCAGTGACATAAAGTGTATTTACAGTTTCCTTGACCATACCAACGTGTCTTATCCAATCCAGTGCTTCCTTGGCGGTGTAGCTTCTGTGAAGATAAACGTACTCGGTGGTCATAATAGAGCCTGCACTGTCTTTAGGATATTTGAGTATCTGATTTATCTGCTTTCTCGTTTCAGCGTCAGCAGACTTGATTATCCTTGCAACAACATTTGCAGGCATTTCCTCGATAATATCTACCGTATCATCAAGATAAAGGTCGTCAACGATCTCCTGAAGCTCCTTATCCGTAAAGGCATTGATAAGCATCATTTGTGTATCGCTGTCCATATAAGCGAAAACGTCAGCCGCAACGTCCTTGTTCAAAAGACGGAACAGCAACGGAAGCTCGTATTTCTCGACCTCGTGATCGTCATAAAACTGCTGCAAAAGAGCAGCCACGTCGGCTTCGTTCATATCCATAAATATCTCACGGATAGCCTTGTAGTTTCTGCTTTTGAGCAGCTCCAATACTGTGTTAAACATTATATTCCCCCTAACAGCAGCGGTAATAAGCACAACAGTACAAATAATTGTACTTATACCAACTCTGTACAAATATAAGGATCTACCAAAACACAGATCGTCCTATTCAATTAAAATTGATATTTAGATCACAAAAAGGCTGCCACAAACGGGCGAGCCGCTCTGCAATCGAGGGGCGATCGTATTCTGACTGGCGTCGTCCATTTGTACACACTCCTTAAAAATCATGATTTATGCACGTTTTTACTATTCGCACACATAATATTATTATACGCTTACCTTGTTTTTTTGTCAAGAAATTGTTTAATTTAATTTTATGAACGTGCTGTAAATTTGCGAAGTATAATGAATTGCTTTTGACCTCTTGCCAAATGGGGAGAAATAGGGTATAATTATTATATGAATCGAATAATAAACCGAAAGGAATTGATAAAATGAGCGAAATAAGAGATGAAAGCTTGTGGGAAAGCGGTAAAAGAAAGATAGAATGGGTAAGACAGAATATGTCATTGCTCAGAAGCGTCGAGGAAGATTTCAAGAGAGATCAGCCTTTTAAGGGGCTGAAAGTTGCACTTTCTATCCACCTTGAAGCTAAGACCGCTTATCTTTGCAAAGTCCTTGCAGCAGGCGGTGCTGAAATGTACATCACAGGAAGCAATCCGCTGTCTACTCAGGACGATGTTGCGGCAGGTCTTGTGCATGACGGCTTGAACGTTTTTGCATGGCACGGTGCAACTGACGAGGAGTATCACAGACATATATCCGAGGTAGTTAAGGTAGGTCCAAACATTATTATAGATGACGGCGGCGACCTTGTAAACCTTATCCACAATGAATACCCTGAGCTGATACCGAACGTTATCGGTGGTTGTGAGGAAACTACTACGGGCATTATCCGTCTTATTGCAATGAACAAGGACGGTCAGCTCAAATTCCCTATGATGCTTGTAAACAATGCAAAGTGCAAGTATCTTTTTGATAACAGATACGGCACAGGTCAGTCTGTATGGGACGGAATAAACAGAACAACTAACCTTATCGTTGCAGGCAAGAACGTTGTCGTTGCAGGCTACGGCTGGTGTGGCAAGGGCGTTGCAATGAGAGCAAAGGGTCTTGGTGCAAGCGTTATCGTCTGCGAAGTCGACCCTATAAAGGCTATGGAGGCTGTTATGGACGGCTTCAAGGTAATGAAAATGGTTGACGCCGCTAAGGTGGGCGACTTCTTTGTTACTGTAACAGGCTGTAAGGACGTTATTACTGAGAAAGCTTTCATGAACATGAAAGATGGTGCTATACTCTGTAACGCAGGTCACTTTGATTGCGAGGTAGATGTGGCTGGACTTAAAAAGCTGTCTGTTGAAAGCAAGCTTGCAAGAAACAATATTGACGGTTATAAGCTTCCAAACGGTAATTGGTTGTATGTTATCGGCGAGGGCAGACTTGTAAACCTTGCCGCAGGCGACGGTCACCCTGCCGAGATAATGGATATGTCCTTTGCTATCCAAGCCCTTTCTGCGGCTTATCTTGTTAAAAACAAAGACAAGCTTACAGACAAGATAGTTTATGTTCCTGATGAGATAGACAAGGAAGTTGCAAACAGAAAGCTTAGATTTTGGGAGCTTGAGATAGATAAGCTTACACCTGAGCAGGAAAAATATCTTAACAGCTGGCAGGTATAAAGCATCATATTAGTACAATAAAACGGACAGCTTTGGCTGTCCGCTTTTTGTATCTTGAAATTGCCATAAATTAATTTTGTCATCATGGTTTTAAATCGCTGATTTCTGTACATTTTAATATTAGGGCAACACCGCACAAGGACCGCCTAACGGCTTTGTACGCAATCTGCTTGCAGATTTTCCGTCATATTATCCAAAAACTCCTTGACTAACGCAAGTTAGCCTGCGTCGTTTTTAGACAATCTGACAAAAAATCTGACTGCGCATCTTACGCACAATCCTTGTGTGGTGTTGCCCTAGGCGATAAAAAACAGGGCGGTGAGAATGTGGCGGCAAAGATGTATAAGATACTTACGCTTTTTTCAGTGGGTGCAATATGCTACGGCTTTATGGAAATACTTAACAGGGGATATTCTCATATCACAATGGGGGTGCTTGGGGGAGCTTCAATGCTGGTTATCCATATCATGAATGGCGAGCGCAGGCAAGGAGTGAGTCTGCTGTCTGTGCTTGCAGTGTCGGCGGCATTTATCACTGCCATAGAATTTCTTGCAGGGGAGTATCTCAACCGCTATCTCGGCATGGGCATATGGAGCTATGAGGAAGTGCCGCTGAATTTTGACGGACAGATATGCCTGCCATTTGCTTTTGTGTGGTTTGGGTTGTCCTATATTGGTGTGCTTGCGGATAATTTTATACGCAGACATATTTTCAAGGAATACCCTGTCATTGTTAAACGAGGAAAAGAAAAAATACCTGCGGCGGTTGGATAAGAGTGCAATTATTTGTACTGCTCAGTATGTAAAAATATAATTAACTGGCGACCTCAGTTCGCCCCTACGCAAAAATTGTAAATATAGGGGACGGCGACACGCTTACATTCGCCCGTCATTCACCAACGCATATAAAAACAAATGGACTGTCTATCTATATGATAAGCAGTCCGTATTTTTGTACATATCAATCTTTTGTGTACCACTTTTTCAGCACTTCTTCGCCAAGCTTGCCATAAACTGTGAAGTCACGGTTTTTCTTGGCTTCCTCTATTGGCGGCAGGATAGCTTTCCAATCCCACCAAAAGTAACCGCAGAACCAATCCAGATTCCAAGTTGCTTCCATTGCAGTGTCGTAGAAATCTGCCTGCTCCTGCTCGTCAAGTGGCTTGTCAAGTCTATCATGGAAATCCCAAGGGTACTGCGTGCAGCCCTCCTCATTTCGCACGCCTATCTCAGCGAACATTATAGGCTTGTTGAAATGCTTATGAGCCTTTTCAAGGGAGCCGACAACTTCGCTCCAACGACTGAGCATATGTTTCTTGTCCCTGTTCACGCCGTCTGTAACAGGGTAGTAGCCTGAGATGCCAATGATATCCACGTCGCTGAGCCAATCGAAACGCTGTTCGTCGCCGTGATTGATGTTGTGCATAACGATACCACTGTAGACCTCTCTCACCTGTGCGATAAGCTTTCTGCATCTGTCGGACTGCTTGTCCATTCCTGCCATTTCACAGCCTGTGCAGAGCATTTCACAGCCGAGCTTTTCTGCAAGCTTTGCATAGTGGAGCATAAAAGCTGTGTATGACTTGAACCACTTGTCCCAATATTCAGGGTTCTCAGGCGGGAAGTCTATCCTTGCACGCCATGAATGGTCAAGGCAATCCACCATAGGCTTAAGGCAGACCTTAAGTCCCAGTGACTTTGCTTTTTTTATAGCGAAGGCAATGTCCTCGTCAGATTGTGTTCTCTCATAATCACTGAAAACTCTTGTGCTTGCAAAGCTCTCCTGCAATGCGTTTACAGGGATACATATCCAGTTCAAGCCGTTTGAAGCAAGCCTCTCCATTGACTTTTCAGCCGCTTCCGTCTGAAAATCACCTCTCTTGGAGAAAAATCCCCAAGTATATCCTTTGCAGAAAATATCTTTATTCATGTATCAAAAACCTCTCTTTTTTGTAAATGTCCTGATAGAAAAGCCACAGGTAAGCTCAAGCCTGTTCACCTTTTTAAGCTTCTCCACCGCCTCGGCAGATGTTTTGTAGTAATACGGAGTCATGGTGAAAAGATTGAAAATATCCTCCTGACTTTCAAGCACCACAGGGTATTCAAAAATCATCTCCTCTGACTCGTCAAATTTATTAAGTCCGTATACATTGGGCTTGTTTTCGTAAGGCTTCTCATAAAGCACTTCTTTAAGCTCAAACAGATGTCTTGGGGACGGAGAAACTACCACAAGCTTTCCGTCGTCTTTCAGCACCCTTGCGTATTCGTCATTTGAAACAGGTGCAAATGTGCATACGATAAGGTCTGCAAATTTGTCTATAAACGGAAGCTGAAATGACGATGCCACTGCAAATTCGCAATTTGTGATATTTTCGCAATGTATCCTCGTCATGCAGTGGGCAACTGCCGCCTTTGATATGTCAATGCCGTAAAACTTCGCCTTTGGCAGTGCCTTGGCATAGTTCACAGTGTAAAAACCCTCACCGCAGCCACTGTCGATAATATAAGGCTGTTTCACATTTTCAAGCAGAACGCCCATTACCTCAGCCGTTTTCTTCGCAAGGGGCAGATAATAGTCACGGTCGAGGAAATCCGTTCTCGCCTTTACCATTTCCGCATTATCCCCTGCGTTCTTAGGGTTTCTGCCCTTTGTGGTAAGCAGATTTACATATCCTTTTCTCGCAATATCAAAGCTGTGACCGTTCTGACAGTGCCATACGTTGTCAAGCTTTCTGAGCCGTTTTTTGCATATCGGACAAACATACATATAAATCACCCTGAACATTATAGCATTTCCCTCTGCTTTTAGCAATGGATATTTTATTAATAAAAAAGTGCTTGACAATCGTCGGGTTATGCTTTATAATATCAATATATGCAAAATGCGGTGACGGAATTATCCGAAACAGTGTCGGTAAAGAGAAAAGGCGGTGGGTGAAAGCCTTTGCGGCAAGTTCGGTGGCTAACTTGAGCGGTGCTGAAAACAGCAACGTATGCTCTGCGTTAAAGGGCTTCGAGTGGTCGGGCGATGAGTTCGGCAATTTGGGTGGTAACACGGAACTGTCGGTTTCGTCCCATGTTTAGGGACGAGCCGTTTTTTTATTTTGCGAATAATTTCATTTGGAAGGATCTGAATTTATGGAATGGACAGGACTTAACGAACTGCGTGAATCTTATCTGAAATTTTTTGAGAGCAAGGGCTGCTTAAGACACAAGAGCTACCCTCTCGTACCTCAGAACGATAACAGCCTGCTGCTTATCGTTGCAGGTATGGCACCTCTGAAGCCTTACTTCACAGGTCAGGAAACACCTCCGAGAACAAGAATGACAACTTGTCAGAAGTGTATCAGAACCGGCGATATCGAGAACGTTGGTAAGACGGCAAGACATGGCACATATTTTGAAATGCTTGGTAACTTCTCATTCGGCGATTACTTCAAGAAGGAAGCCATTGCATGGGCTTGGGAGTATGTTACACAGGTGCTCAAACTGCCAAAGGACAGACTTTATATCTCTGTTTATGAGGACGATGACGAGGCTGAAAAGATATGGCATGAAGACGCCGGCGTTCCAATGGATCATATCGTAAGAATGGGCAAGGAAGACAACTTCTGGGAGGCAGGAACAGACGGCCCTTGCGGTCCATGTTCAGAGATCTATTTCGACAGAGGAGAGAAATATGGCTGTGGCAAGCCTGATTGTAAGGTCGGCTGCGACTGCGACAGATACATGGAGTTCTGGAACCTTGTGTTCACACAGTTTGAAAGACATGAGGACGGCACTTATACTCCACTTAAGCAGAAAAATATCGACACAGGTATGGGTCTTGAAAGGCTTGCTTCTATCATGCAGGACGTTGACTCTATCTTTGACGTTGATACAGTAAAGGCTATCAGAGATCATGTTTGTAAGATAGCAGGCTGTGAGTACGGCAAGGAGTACAAAAAGGACGTTTCTATCAGAGTTATCACAGACCATATCCGTTCTGTAACATTCATGGCATCAGACGGAATCCTGCCGTCAAATGAGGGCAGAGGATACGTTATGAGACGTTTGCTGAGAAGAGCCGTTCGTCACGGAAAGCTTCTCGGCATAAACGGACTTTTCCTCAAAGACCTTGTAAAAACTGTTGTTGACTGCAACAAGTGTGAGTATAACGAGCTTGAAGAAAAGTATGACTATATCGTAAAGGTGCTCACAACTGAGGAGCAGAACTTTAATGCCACTATCGACAGAGGTATGAAGATACTTGACGATCTTATCGCACAGATGCAGAAAGACGGCAAGACGGAGCTTGACGGTGAGAGCTGCTTTAAGCTTTCCGACACATACGGTTTCCCTATAGACCTTACAAGAGAGATCCTTGAAGAAAAGGGCATGACCTGTGATGAGGAGGGCTTTGCTGAGTGCTATGCAAAGCAGAGAGAAACAGCCAAGAACGCTCATGCTGCAACAAAGTATATGGGTGCTGATGAAACTGTTTTCCATAAGATAGACAAGGATTTCCACACAGAGTTCATCGGCTATGACAAGCTCGAGGGCGACAGTGAGATATCATTCATCACAACTGATGATGAGCTTATCGAAAACGCAAAGGCTGGCGATGAAGTATATATCGTATCTTCACAGACACCATTCTATGCAGAGAGCGGCGGACAGGTGGGCGATATCGGTACTATCGTTACAGAAAGCGGTAAGTGCAGAGTCGTTGACACACAGAAGGTCGTTGCAGGCAAGTTCGCTCATAAGGCAGTTGTTGAAGAGGGCGAGATAGCTGTAGGTCAGAAGGCTCACTTCACTGTTGACAGAAAGACACGTTATGCTGTTATGAGAAACCATAGTTGCGCACATCTGCTTCAGGCTGCACTGAGAAAAGTTCTCGGTGAACACGTTCATCAGGCAGGTCAGCTCGTTGACGCTCACAGACTTAGATTTGACTTCTCACACTTCAATGCAATGACAGCAGAGGAGAAGCTCA
>ERZ827498.105-NODE-105-length-112844-cov-8.977010_pt1 | contig 112844 bp, 88 predicted proteins | sample MGYA00519865_ERZ827498 | MGnify/ENA primary metagenome ERZ827498 (study PRJEB31778, sample SAMEA3449328) | human gut metagenome | biome: human gut; feature: human-associated habitat; material: faeces | place: United Kingdom | collected 2010/2012 ...
GGGTGGCCCGTCTGACTGCCGTGTTCTGGGATATGACGGAGATCGCCTCTTGGGTGGAGACAATAGACCATCCCGGAAGTGGAGACGATGATGGTTGGACGGAGTACATCTTGCATATCACCATCACGCCGAAAACAGCGGATGAAATGCGGACGATCTACTCTTTTACCCGGTATCAGAATGAAGCCTTGGACGAGCTGTTGGCAGACCGAACCACGCTGGCTTCGCTGGCCTCCAGCCTGACCATCACCAATGCGGACGCAGAGGAAGTTCTTCAGAACCTCCCGGCAGACCTTTCCCCGGAGCGCCGGGCGGTCGTCCAAAATGCACTGATGCTTTATGGAAAGGTATCGTATTTTTGGGGCGGAAAATCACTGGTGCTTGGCTGGGACAGCCGCTGGGGGCAGCTTCGTCAGGTCACAGCCGCAGGCAGTTCTACCACCGGCACTTATCGGCCTTACGGGTTAGATTGCAGTGGATTCGTGGATTGGGCCTTTTACAATGCCACGGGCGGCAGTTACATCATCGGACATGGCGGCGGCGCCACGATGCAGCACTCGTACTGCACCGATATTTCGTGGTCGGACGCACAACCCGGCGACTTGGTGTTTTACCCGGACAATTCCCATGTCGGTATCGTTTGCGGCCGGGATGAGAATGGTAGCCTACTGGTGATCCACTGTGCCAGCGGCGCTAATAATGTGGTCATTACCGGCACAAGCGGTTTCATTTCCGTTGCGCGGCCGGATTACTTTTCAGATAATTGACTTTTTTCGACGGAGAAATACATTGCAAATCGAGGGGGTATCCTATATACTATGAATATAAAAAGAACTTTTTTGGCCGACAGGAGGAGATACCATGCTGAAGCTGGAAATCAAATTTAACGATGCTCAGATGCGAGCGGAGCATAAGTATGCTCCAGAGTCCATCTATGCCGCGTTGGACAAATCCTTCACCAAGTATGGCTTTCGCAGAGAAACGCTCTCTGATGGGACGATCTGCTATTACGGAAATGGGATGCCTCGTGACTATGGTACGTTTGGCCGGCTCATCACCACCCTGAAGGACAAGGAATGGTTTATGGCCTACCTTGTCAAATGGCTTTGGTACAATAGTGATGACGGTGAAAATGAGACGGACTTCATCGTGGAGGATGTTCTCTATCACTATGCCCACCGTGAGAGTGCTGCATAATGGCGAGGAAAGAAGCCAAGCGTTTTAAGGCTCTCTACTTTGATTTGCGGATCAAGGATTTGGAGGAATACTACTCCAAAACTCGGCCAAAGGGCGCTTATGAATTGATGAAAAAGTTCCTGACGAAACGGAACTTTTCCCATGAACAGTATTCCGGCTACCATTCCTGCTACAAAACAACGGATTTGGAGATATTCGATCTGATCCACGATATGAGCGACACCTTCCCGTGGCTTCAGCACTGCGTCAATCACTTTGAAGTGACCAACGTGGGGACTAACCATGACCTCATGGGGCTATTCGTTGAAGAAGTCGAAGATCCCGTCAGTCTGTGATTGCTGTCGAATTCGTCTTGAATCGAGACACATTATTTCAGGCCCACACTGCCATATTTGGTAGTGTGGGCCTGTTTTTATTTTGCTCTAAAACAATAGCGGCTGCCAACAAAAATGCCGGTAACCGCTACTTGAAGGATACAACATCGTTCGGAGTACAGCCAATGATCTTGCACAGCTTCTCCAAGGTAAGCATGGTGATGTTTCCACCCTTTTTGAGGGAGTCGAGCGTGTGATTATCAATGCCACTCTGCAAAAGCTGGTATTGCGTCACATTGTTTCGTCTCATGGTTTCCCACAGCGGCCCGTAATCGACTATCTCCATCACCACATTTCCTGTCTGATAAAGAAATTATATGTGGTATTCTGAGAAAACCATATTGTGATTATACCCACAATGCAGTAAAATGAGAGGTAAGTCAGATACGGGGCTTGGCGCACAAATCGTCGAAAAATGCGTCTCAGTTTGAGACGCATTAAAAGCTATTTCGATTTTATGATCCTGTCCGGGAATACGGAAGCGTTGATAAGGTCAGCGGGATCGACCTCCAGCGCATCGGCAATATCGAAGAACACATCCAGCGAGAAGCCGTGAGCCATGTTCGGCGCTTCAATCGTGCTGATGAGTGAGCGGCTGACACCGGCCTTCTCGGCCAGCTTCTCCTGTGACAGACCACGCATTTTACGGAGCGCCGCAATGGCGATCCCAAGCTGTATGAATCGGTCACGATTCTTGAAGGATACTTCTTTGCTCATACCGTGTCCTGCCTTTCTGATGATAAGAAAATTATACGGGTTCCCACTGCCCTTTTCTGTATATATCAGAAAGCTATTGCTTTAATTAGTGAGCAATAGTATATTATAGGAAAGCAAATGGTGAAAAACGAGAGAGAAAGCGGGTGGGCTTGGTGAATCATCGCTGTGCGGTCATGGGACAACATCCTCTTTGCTTCCCATGGGGGTTTGACGAGGAGGATACCCAGTGCCGCAGCATGAAGCTGGAGCTGGCGCAGCGCATCATGGAACTGCGCCAATGCGGGGTAACAGAGTTTCAGGTGGCCTGCGACCCCGGCGTGGGGCTGTACGCTGCAGAGATCATCAATATTCTGCGGGAGAAGGATAAATCCCTTCGGCTGGTCTGCGTCATACCCCATGAGGAGCAGGCTACCAAATGGACGCCGCAGCTCCGGGAGCGGTACTTCAATATGCTCGCGGGATGCACGGAACTGGACTGCATCGACTTCCATGAGCAGCCTGACGCCCAGCTTTTGGCCTATCAGCGGATCATCAAACAGTCGGGCGTGGTGCTGGCCGTCTATGCCCCCGACCTTGCGGATGGGAGCGCCGAGGATAAGGCTGTGTCCTATGCGTTTGCACTGGGCAGACCGGTCATGCTGATTCATCCCGAAACTCTGAAAACAAAATGGCTGAATGTGCCCACTGAAAAGGCCCCCGGATAGACTGTCCCGCAACCAAAATCACCGGTCTCATACTTTGGAATGATTTACATTTCCGTCAGGGGCTGTATAATAAACTTAAATGATTATAAATCGTGTCGAAAGAAGTATTGACAAGGGGGCGTGCCCCCTTGTCCCGTAGGATTCCCCTACGGGACAATTTCACTCTGATATAAGGGAGGGAAACGCTTGCAGGAAAGCATCATTATCAAGCCGTCTGTGGAAAAGCTGTTCGAGCACTTCATGCGGCAGGGTCGCGTGCTCTTTTTCAGCGCGCCCTGCGGCTTTGGAAAAACGGCGGTGGCGGAGGCGCTGCTCTCCGGCCGGGAGGTATTGCGCCTGCCGACGGACAGTGCCGGCTTCAAGCTGCCCTCTGCGGAGGCTGACTGGCAAATCTTACTGCTGGACGATTTGCAGGATATGCAGGAGGAGCAGGACTGGAATGCCCTGTGCGAACTGATCTGTGCCTGCCCCGAGCGCCGCTTCGTCCTGCTCTCCCGCGGCACGCCGCCGGGGAGCCTCATGGCCTTTCAATACACGGGGCTGATGACGGTGCTGGAGGCCGACGACCTGCTTTTTGATGCGGACGATGTGCGGCGACTGTTTCAGCTTTCGGGAGTAAACGTAACAGATAGCGAGATCGATGGAATTTTGAAAGAATCCGTGGGCTATCCGCTGGGTGTAGCCATCACGGCGCGGTGCATGTCCCCGGACAAGCCGTGGACGCCGGAGCTGGTGGCGCGGGTGTTCCACGAGGTGTTCCTCTACTTTGAGACCGCCATCTATAGGCGCTTTGACCTGCCGGTGCGGCGCTTCCTGTTGGAATTGGCCCCTTTTGAAAGTTTTGACCTGGAAATGGCGCGAATGGTCAGCGGTGATCCCCGTGCCGGCGAACGGCTGGACTGGATTTTTCGATACACTACTATGCTGCGCTACGACGACTGCCAGCGCTTCCACTTCTGGTCGGGTTTCCGGGCTTTTCTCCTTTGGGAGATGGAACGGGAGTATACCGAGGAAAAGCGCAAAGCGCTCATCAGCCGGGGCGGGCTGTACTATGAGCTGAAGGAAGACTACGCCCACGCCCTGGAATGCTACACCAGCGGCGGTGACCATTCCAAGGTTTCCGAGCTGCTGGTGCGTAATGCAGAACTTCACCCCGGCATGGGGCACTATGCCGAGATGGAAAAATACTACCGCAGCCTGCCGGAGGCGGAAATTCTAGCAGCCCCCTCTCTGATGCAGGGCATGAGCATGCTCTGTGCGCTGACCATGGATTACGAAGGCTCGGAGCGCTGGTATGGCGAACTGCAAAAGTTTGCCGAACACTGCGACAGGCAGGACGCCGCCGGAAAGCAGGCGCGCGGCCGCCTTGCATGGCTGGATATCTCTCTGCCCCAGCGGGGCGTGAAGGGCCTGACGGAGACCATCCCCGCCGTGTTCCGGCTGCTGACGAACAAAGAGGTGGCGTTGCCGTCCTTTTCCGTCACGAGTGCGCTGCCGAGCATCATGAACGGCGGCAAGGATTTTTCCGAATGGAGTAAAAAGGACGACTTGCTCTACAAGACCCTCCGTATTCCCGTGGAGGCGGTGTTGGGGCGGGACGGCGTGGGTCTTGCGGACTGCGCCATCGCCGAGAGCAAATTTGAAAAGGGCGAGGACGTCACTGGGCGGATGCTGTCCCTTCTCCCACAGCTGAACGAGGTTCGCAACGGGGGCACGCCGGACATGGAGTTTGCAGTCAGCGGATTGCTGGCACGCAGCCAGATGGCAAACGGACAGCCCGCCGACGCGCGGCGCACCATCGAGGTGCTCCGTGAATGCTTTGCCGAGCGCGGTTTGACACGCTTTCTGCCCAATATGGACGCCATGCTCTGCCGTATTGACATGCACACCGGCGACCTTGATGCGGCGGATGCGTGGTACCGGGAAAAAGCCCCCCGGGAGCCGACGCATTTGAACGTCATGCGGCGCTACCAGTACCTCACCCAGGCCATGGTGGAGCTGGCGGACGGCAGACCGGACGCGGCGCTGCTGACGCTTGCCCCGCTGGAGCCGTACATTAAAAACTGTGCCCGTATCATCGACGGCATTCACCTGAATGTCCTAACTGCCATCGCCCTGCGGCGCAAGAAGGATGAGCGGTGGCGCGAGCGATTGACGGCGGCGCTGGACGCGGCGACGGAGTACCGATTCATCCGCACCGTCAGCGTATACGGCACGGCGGTGCTGCCGCTGCTGGAAGCGCTGGACTGGGACGGCGACAAAGCATGGCGCAAGCGGCTGATGGCAGCGGTGCGGACGCAGGCGGCGTTCTACCCGCATTTCCTCGAACCCAGCCTTGTCCCCGGTGAGGAGCTGACACCCACGGAACTGCAAGTTCTCCATCTTCTCTGCGCGGACAAGTCCAACGCTGAGATTGCGCAGATCATGGACGTGAAGCTGCCCACGGTGAAGACCCACGTCAGCCACATTCTCGACAAGCTGGACGTGAAGCGCCGGGCGGAAGCCAGGACAGCCGCGAAGAAGCTGCGGCTCATTCCGGATGATCTATAAAAGCTGTGCCTGTGCTTGAACGGGCTGAATATAAACCTTATACATATATCTCAAAGGAGGATCTTATGAAAAAACGAGTATTGAGCTTATTTATGGTGCTCGTGCTTTGCCTGACGCTTCTGCCCACAGCGGCTTTTGCCGAGGGAGAGGACGTGAGCATATCGGGCGGTGTCATCGGCGGCGGTGAGACCGGTGGCGAGGGCGGTGGGATCTATGTAGCCCCCGGAAGCCCGACAGAAGGGGGCGGCGGCACATATATCCCCGGAGAGGCCACGCGGACGGAGATCTGGTTCGTAAGAAAGCCCGATTCCATTGGCCGCAGCTATGACGGTACGACGGACGGCAGCATGGTTTCGTTCGGCACACCGCAATTCACGGACGGCACAAATACGTTTGAACTCACGGAAGGAACGGACTTTACCGCCAAGAAGACCTTCGATTCTGCGGACGCGGGTGATCATACCGTCACTGTGGAAATCACGTTGATTGGCAACGCCGCGACGGAGTACAAACTCAAGTCGGGCGAAGAAAAATTTAAGATCAGAGGCACCATCAACAAGGCCTATCCCGAGCTGACCGTATCTCTTTCCGAGACGACTTGCACGGTGGGCGAAAAGCTCCTGCCGCTGTTGTCTATCAGCGGCAGGCAGGAAAATGCCGCGGTGACATATTACTATACGCAGTACCAAACGCTCGCTGGGGCTTCGGAGTATGAGGGCAGTGATGTCATTCCTGCAATCGACGAAAACACTGCAATCAACAGTCTCGACGAGGAAGGCAACAACACCTATTATCTCTACGCCAAAACTGCCGCGACAAAGAACTACAATGAAGGTCTCTCGAATGTCGTGGAACTCACAGTCAACGAGGCAGTCGTTGAGGCCGCTTCGGTGACAAGAGCGGACGGCACGGATGGCGGTACATACGAATCCCTCCCGGCGGCGCTGAATGCGGCGCAGGACGGCGACACCGTCAAGCTGCTGGCAAACCATACGACAAATTGGAGCGACGTCGAAGCGGGCGAGTATTCCACTTTGGCTGTCGTCAAGAAAACCTTGACGCTCGAACTGAACGTCTGGACGGTGGATTATCTCGTTGTGGGCGAGGTGGTTTCTGACGAGGCAGGCGGAATCCTTGAGTCCACCGACGGCAACCTGACCGTCGCAGATAACGTTCAAGGGGGCGGCTACGGTAAAATCAAAAACCTCGAATTTGTAAAAGGTTCACTGGCGATTCAGGGCGGCTGGATTGGAGATTATGACGGAAGCAAACTTACCTGCAATGGGAACAGCGGCAGCGTGATCATCAGCGGCGGCACGGTGTATAACGCCACAGTAGGTGATGGCGCAACCGTTACCGTCACCGGCGGCACAGGGCACGCGGGCAACTGGTGCAACGATGGTACGCTGAACATCACAGACGGTACGTTCGGCGGGGTAAAGTTCTATAACAACAGCGGGACCATCGCTATCAGCGGCGGCACGTTTAGTACGCTTCAGAACTTCGACAACACCTCCAGCCTGATTGCGCCTATATCCCTGCTGGCGCCGGGCCATGCCTTCTACAAGGACAATACAGTGCAGGACGGCAGCAGGAGAGATTTTCTGCAAGATGTAACCGTCAAGGAACACACTCACACCATGGTGAACAACAAGTGCGCCTGCGGCCTGTCCTGCACCCACACGAACGCCGAGGGCGCGAGTACCATCGGTAAAGACGGCAAGTGCACGGTCTGCGGGACACAGTTTGCGGCTGGCATCGGCGAAACCTATTATACCGATGTGAAGTCCGCCCTGGATGTGGCATCTGACGGTCAGACCGTCAAACTGCTGGCAAACGAGATGCTGCCTGACGGCATATATGTCAGCAAGACCCTCACGCTGGACCTGAACGGACATAGCCTGGATGGGTACAGCTTGAATGTGGGCGGCCTTACGGCCATGAGCCAGGTTCGCACCGGCAACCTGACGGTCATTGACAGCAGCGGCGGCAACGGCGCGGTGGGAGTGACCGTGCGGGAGGGCGGTACACTGGTATTTGATCCGAAGAATGACCATACCACTTTGCTCCAGCTGGAGGTTTGGGGCGGCACAGTCGAGCTGTACGGCGGAAAGATTTCGAGAAGCGGTTTGCGGCTGAATAATGGCATCACATTGGGTAATCTGCTTCCCGGGCAAGCGGGACTGGCTTACTATCGTGGTGACACGCAGCTCACGCTGGAGGAAGCCGCTTCCAAGACCTGCGACCTGGTGGTAAAGTCGTGCACCCACGGCGGCAAGAATGGCTTTGACCAAAACGCCACTGCCTGTCCCGACTGCAACGCGCCCGCGGTGGCTGAAACTGACTTGAATGATGGCGAGGGCGGCCGCCAGCGGCGGAGATTTGCCGATTTACAAACGGCCATTGATGCAGACCGAGACGGTGGCGCAACCCTTCAGCTGCTGGCCGACGTGACCGGCGATTACACCATCAACGGTACGCAGGACACGGGACTTTACCTGAACGGCCACTGCATCAAGGGTACGGTGACGGTCAAGGCGGCTGCAGGAAACAATACCACCACTTTCAGCAACACACGAAACACCACCACAGCCGGCATTGATGCGGTCGTTGCCTACAAGGGAGCAAACCTTGCCGGGTCGGATTATCCCGCCGTGATCGGCGAATTGACATTAGCCGATACCACGCAGTGGAAGGATATCCTGCAGCAGACTACCCACATTGGCTTCAGGGTCACGAATACGGACGGCACTCACACGTGGTACGCCCCGGATGATATCGAAGGCTCGCAGTTGAACAACGTTATCATCAATTATGATAAGGCTGCACCGGATTGGAGTGGGAACGAATCAGGTATTCGGATTAAGTCAACATGGTGGAATAAATCATTATCATCTGTAACATTTGGACTGTATAAGGGCAGCAGCTTAGATGTCTATGCGAAAGCAAATGACAGCCAGAGTGGTGTCGCAGAGTATTATTACTATATAGACAATTCCGGCAGTACAACAACATTGACAGCAGAGGAACTTTCCAATAAGAGCTTTACAAAGGTAGCTGCGGATAAAAATGGTACAACAAAACTTACAGAGATAACATCAGACAATAACTATGTCATTTATGCCTACGCAGTAGATGCGGCTGGTAACAGGAGTACTTACATAAGCTCCGATGGTGTGGTATTGGATAACACCGCACCGCAACTGACCAATGTAAGTACACCTGCGAAAAGTAACGGAACTCTTTCTGATACTTCGGCGACAATTACATTTACCGGAAGTGAAGCAGGAACTTATTATTATATTCTGAAAGAAAATGGAGAACCAGCTCCGACCGTAATGAGTGATTTTGCAGCAAAGACGGCCGGGGATAAGGTTGACACATGGACAGCGAAAGAAGGTGTGTCAACAGGAACCTTGACAGCAGACGAAGCTAATACAATTAAATTTACCGGACTGAAAGCTGATACAAGCTATGTATTATATCTTGCGGCGACAGATGCAGCGGGCAATGCAAGCGTGGCAGAGTCAGCAGGGGCAGATGGAGACTCCGGTGTAGTATCAGTATCATTTACCACTACAAAGACGACTCCGTATGTAAAGACTGCACCGGTTCTTTCCGGTAACTATGGAGATACGGTATCTGCCATGCTTGAAAAAGCAGATATAACAAAGGCAAGCGTGACAGCAGGACCAAGCAGTGACACGAAGATTGAGGGTACATGGACTCCGGCATTTGAGGATGCAGATGAGATTCCTGCAGTCGGTACAAGTGAGAAATACATCCTGACATTTACACCTACAGGAAGTGATGCAGATACCTATGATTCTGTAACCTGTGAAGTGACACCGGAAGTTTCTAAGAAGCAGATTACCGTAGTGATTTCTGATAAAGAAAAATTCTATGGGGAAGCAAACCCTGCACTTACATGGAGTCTTGCCACAGGCGATGCCTACGCAGACAATGTTCTGGTGGCAGGTGATACCGAAGAAGCACTTGGCATCAGCTTATCAACTACTGCGAAAGACAATTCCAATGTTGGAACCTACGCAATTACAGGCTTATCAGATAGTGCTAATTATGAAGTATCCTTTAGCGGAAGCGGTTCAGATGGCAAGAGTGGTGTTATGACAGTAAAACAGGCAGCGAAAGCTCCAAACATGCCGGAAGCTGCGATGGCACCGGCACACAGCACAAAGAAGGTTGGCGATATTACGCTTCCGGATGGATGGAGCTGGCAGGAGGCTGATAAGGACACGGCACTTGCAGATGGTGTGGCAGTGACAGCGAATGCAATTTATACAGGAACTGACAAGGGCAACTACGAGACAGAAAGTGTAAGCATTACGATTACAAGAAGCGAATGTGATCACACACATACTGAAATACGGAATCAGCGGGAAGCAACCTGCAAAGAGGAGGGCTATACCGGAGATACTTACTGTAAGGATTGTGGTGAAAAGCTTGCCGCCGGTACAACAACCGGGAAAAAACCGCACACGGTCGGAACACCGGCTACCTGCGTATCAAAAGCAGTATGCAGTGTTTGTGGTGAAACCTTTGGTGAAGTGGATGCCACGAACCATGTGCATACAACCGTGAAGAACCGCAGGGAAGCAACCTGCATACAGACTGGATATACCGGAGATACCTATTGTACAGACTGTGATAAGCTTCTGGAAACCGGAGAAGAGCTGGCGGCACTCGGCCATGACTATCTGGCAAGCGTGACAAAGCAGTCGACGACAACAGAGGAAGGCATCAGAACCTATACCTGTACAAGATGTGGGCATTCCTATACAGAAAGCATTGCAAAGCTTACGAGTCCGTCGCCGCAGCCAACTGCAACACCGTCAGATAAGCCGGAGACACCATCACCGCAGCCAACTGCAACACCGTCAGATAAGCCGGAGACACCATCGCCACAGCCAAAGGGCACCAATCTGAAGGATGACACAGGTGCAGCCTACAAGGTAACAAGTGCAAATGGCAAAACACCGGCAGTGCAGTATATAGCACCAAAGAGCGGTGTCAAAGGAACGGTGACAGTTCCTTTGGAGGTCACGATCGATGGCGTAACCTACAAAGTAACCTCTATCGCAGGCAATGCTTTTAAGGGCACTAAAAAGATTAAGAAGATAGTGATCGGAAGTAACATTACTTCTATCGGGAAAAATGCTTTTGCAGGCTGCACAAGTCTGACAAGTATCACGATCGGAAAGAATGTGACGAAGATCGGAAAGAATGCCTTTACCGGCTGTAAAAAGCTAAAGTCGATCACAATTAAGACGAAGAAGCTGACAACAAAAACCGTTAAAAAGGGAGCGTTTAACGGCATCAGCAAAAAGGTTGTGGTAAAGGTGCCAAAGAGCAAATATAAGACCTACAAAAAGCTGCTCCCGGCAAAAGGTCTGAAAAAAGCGGCAAAGATCAAAAAGTAACCAACACGCTGAAAATACAGTAACCTCATATGAGAGACTGCTTAGGCAGCGGAAATACAAATACAGACATGCGAATCAACCGGAGCAAGGAAGTAATTGTATTTCTGCTGCCTTTTACTGCATTTTTTACTCTAAGTATTTGCAAAAAGATTTTCGTGCTTTTTTCAATTATGATGTTATAATTTTTATAATGTATTTACGAAAATGCGATGAACAGATAGCATTATTACACACGACATTGATGGAAAACAGGTTTTCATTACTGCGATAAAGGAGCGGCTATGAAAAAAACAGGAAAATCAGGGAAACGACACAATAAGTTTCTGGCACCGCTTCTGGCACTTATCGTGCTCCTGGCAGCATGCAGCTCGCAGGGCGGCGATAATGCACCGGATAGCAGGCAGAAGGAAGCTGTGCAGACGGAAGAGACATCGGCTGAGACAGCGGCAACGGATGAAATCAGGATGGATGGACAGCTCACAGGTGATATGCTCATGCAGCCATCCGGGGATACAGAGGGAGAAGCAGCGGATCCGGACGGATATAGTCAGGAACCACTTGAAGTACATTACATAGATGTCGGACAGGGCAGCGCGACACTATTAAAGAGTGGCAGGCATGCCATGCTGATTGATACCGGTGACAGCGATCAGGGTACAAAGATACAGCTCTATCTGACAAAACAGGGCGTGGAAAATCTCGATTACCTTGTACTGACGCATCCGGATGCGGATCATATCGGTGGTGCTCCGGTCATTATTACGAAATTTGGGATCGGACAGCTTTTTCTTTCTAATTATGAGAAGGATAATAAAACAACACAAAAAGTCAGGGACGCGATGCAGTATAAAGGTCTGACTGCATCGGACTGTCAGGTTGGAGATACATATACACTTGGAAATGCATCTTTTACGATTCTTGCTCCCGTAAAAGAATATGCGGATTCCAACAACGCATCCATTGTCATTATGGTACAAAACGGAAATAACAGATTTCTATTTACCGGAGACTGCGAAGCAGAAGCTGAGGCGGATCTGATCGCATCCGGCGCGGATCTTAGTGCAGATGTTTACCTGGCGGGACATCACGGAAGTGACACTGCATCTTCACAGGCGTTCATGGATGCAGTCAGCCCTTCTTATGCGGTGATCAGCTGCGGTGAGGGAAACAGCTATGGGCATCCGCATGCAGAAGTCCTCAACAGATTCCGCAGCATGGGCATTCAGGTATTCCGTACAGATGAGCAGGGCTCTGTGGTAGCTGAGAGTGATGGAACCGGGATCACATGGAACTGTGCACCTTCCGAGACCTGGCAGACAGGAGAACGAACTAAAAATGCACAGACCGGTGCAGAAAATGCGGAAACACAGCCTGCAAATGAGACACCCATACAGGAGACAGATACTGCAGCCGTGCAGGATAAGCCTGCAACCCAGCAGTCGGATGCGGTAACACTTCCTGCGCAGGAGCAGAAACCGGTTGTGGCAGACGAAACGCCGCAGGCAGGCAATTATATCGGTAATCGCAATAACGGCAAGCTGCATAAGGCTTCCTGCAGTTATCTGCCGGATCCGCAGAATCAGGTGCCGTTTACAACAAGGGAAGAAGCAGTGGAAGCTGGTTATGATGATCCGTGTAAACGGTGCAATCCGTGATGAAATATGCGTCGGGATGAGAAAACCGATTGCCGGCATTCTGACGCGATACATAAATAAAAAGCAGATGTAATGCGAATGTTTGCCGTATGTTGGCGGAGAAACAGGCAAGCGATCCGGCGGAGTAAAAAAATGATTCTGGAAAAGGGGAATACATCATGGAATTGAGACATATCAGGTATTTTAAGGCTGTGGCAGAGGAAAAGAATTTTACCCGGGCGGCGGAAAAACTGGCGATCGCACAGCCACCGCTCTCAAGGCAGATCCAGGATCTCGAAGCAGAGCTTGGTACACAGCTTTTTATCCGTTCCCCGCATAAAGTAACGCTGACAGAAGAAGGAGAACTGTTTTTGCAGTATGCATCCCAAATACTGGATCTTGTGCACCGTTCTGAGGAAGAAGTCAGGGAAAGAAAAGAAGGTCTGCAGGGAACCTTATATATTGCTTCCGTAGAAGGCTGTGGACCGCGTTTGTTTGCAGAATGGATTGCAGCATTCGGACAGCAGCACCCACATGTGCAATATAATCTCTGGAATGGCAATACGGATGATGTGAATAACCGTGTCATGAAAGGTCTGTGTGAGATCGCGATGATCACAGCACCCTATAATACAGAAGAATTTCAGGTACTTCCGGTTTACCGGGAGCCATGGGTGGCAATGATCTCCAAGGGACATCCATTATATACGCCGGAAAATGATCCGGTAAAGCCGGATGATCTTCTGCCGTATCCGCTGTTGATCCCTTCCAGGGAATCCAGAAAAAGTGAGATTGACAAATGGTTTTCCAATACCGGTCAGACACCTGCGATCCGCGGCAGGATCGCACATATGATGAATGCATATGAGCTGAGCCTGCACGGTGTCGGGATTTCCATTTATCCGGCTTCTATTTCCGCAATGGCAAAGAACAAGGAAGTCTGCATCCGTAAAATAGAGCATCCGGATGCGTATGCATCCTATGCTCTCATTTGGAAAAAGGATCACACGCTTTCCCATGTGGCGCAGGAATTTCTTTCTTTTATTCGGGAAGGCAGTGAAAATACAGATGAAACATGATTTGTATTCACTATACTCGAAAAGTATCATAATATATTTATAATATGTATTTCACATTATAGAGCCTGTATGATACATTATAATCATCAAAAGGAAGTCAGGCCGGACCTCTAAAGTAACTGATCAATTTCAAAATGTAGAAAGGTTATGGTGAGTGTTATGAAAAAGATTATGGGTAAAATCAATGAGTTCTTTGGTGAATATTACAAGAGCTTTGGTGAAAGAATCTGATCAAAGAGGCGTAAAATGAATCAGAGTGAAAATCAGACAGAGACTTAGAACGGGCAGTGTATCATATACATTGCCCGTTTTGTGTCATGGCGACGAGGAGAATGAATGCCATGCTTGCATGGGCAGACATTCGACGACCGCTGATCAGAGCGAGATTCGCGAAGCGTATCTCGTCTCTGTTGCGGGCAGAAGGATTTTCGAATGAAAAGATAGAACCCCTTCTTTATTGGGAGAAAAAAGACTTTCAAAAAATAGGGACTTGCGTACAACTGGGGGATATGCTATGATATCTCTCGGCGGCATACAGTTGTACGCCGTACAAAAACATTCGGAAGAATGGAGCGTGAAAGAAATGGAGCAGTCTACTGGCTATTTTGTTGTAAAGCAGAAAGCATTACCGGAAGTATTGTTAAAGGTCGTGGAAGCAAAGAGACTGATAGAGTCCGAACGTGCTGTTTCCGTGCAGGAAGCAACAGAACGGGTGGGGATCAGCCGCAGTTCTTTTTATAAGTATAAGGACGATATTTTTCCATTCCACGATACGGCGGCGGGCAGAACGATCACGCTGACCTTCCAAATGGATGATGAACCGGGATTGTTATCGGATGTGCTCAAGATCATAGCTACATTCGGAGCAAATATATTAACCATCCATCAGAGTATTCCGATCAACGGAGTTGCCTCCCTGACGATCAGTGTACAGATATTGCCGACAACGGCGGATGTATCCCTGATGGTCGATGAGATGGAAAAACAAAAAGGCGTACATTACGTGAAAATCATAGCTAAGGAGTAAAGAAAATGGTAAAAGTAGCAGTATTAGGATATGGTACAGTAGGAAGCGGTATCGTTGAGGTAATCAAAACAAATCAGGATATGGTAAATAAGAAAGCCGGAGATGAGATTGATGTCAAATATATCTTGGATCTGCGTGATTTCCCGGGAGATCCTTATGAGAATCTTGTTGTACATGATGTTGAGATTATTTTAAACGATCCTGAGGTGCTTGTGATCGCAGAAGCAATGGGCGGAGTGGAACCGGCCTATACCTTTACAAAGAGAGCACTCAGTGCAGGTAAGAGCGTATGTACATCAAATAAAGAGCTTGTTGCAAAGCATGGTGCAGAACTAATTGAGTTAGCGCGCGTTAACAAATGCAACTATATGTTTGAAGCAAGTGTCGGCGGCGGTATTCCGATCATTCGTCCGTTAAATGCTTCTCTGACACCGGAACGTGTAGACGGTATCACAGGTATTTTAAATGGTACAACAAACTATATCCTGACAAAGATGGAAAAGGAAGGATCAGATTTTGATACAGTACTGAAGGAAGCACAGGACAAAGGCTATGCGGAGCGCAATCCGGAAGCAGATGTGGAAGGTTATGATGCATGTCGTAAGATCGCCATTCTTTCTTCTCTGATCTATGGTAAAAATGTAAATTTTGAGCATATTTATACAGAGGGTATTACAAAGATCACTACAAATGATTTTGCATATGCAAAAAAGGCAGGCTATACGATCAAGCTGCTTGCCATGAGCAAAGAAGTGGACGGCAAATATTTTGCCATGGTAACCCCTTGCATGATCAATGACCAGAACCCGCTTTATTTTGTAAATGACGTATTTAACGGTATTCTGGTACACGGCAATACACTGGGGAATACAATGTATTATGGAGCAGGAGCAGGTAAGCTTCCGACAGCAAGCGCGGTTGTATCCGATATCATTGACTGTGTGAAGCATCTTGGCAAGACAGTATTCTGTTTCTGGGATAAAGAAGAACTGACATTGTCCAGCATGGATGATTCCGTAAAGCGTTTCTTCGTCCGTGTGAAGGATGCTGATTTTGCAAAGGCAAAGGAAGTATTTGGTGATGTGGAAGAGATCGATGCACAGATCGCAGGAGAAAAGGGCTTCTTTACACAGGCTATGAGCGAGAAAGCATTTAAAGAAAAGAGTGCACAGGTCGGTGAGATCATCAGCCGGATCCGTGTTGAGGAGTAAGCAGGATTACATATGGAATCACACATAACAGCTCGTGTGATCCTAAGTGAAAATAAATACCGAGGAGTAGGAAAATGAAAAAAGTAGTAAAATTTGGTGGTAGTTCATTAGCAAGTGCAGAGCAGTTTGAGAAGGTCGGAAAGATCATCCGCGCAGACAAGTCAAGATGTTATGTGGTTCCGTCTGCACCGGGGAAGAGAAACAGCAAGGATACAAAAGTAACGGATATGCTGTACAATACCTATGCACTGGCAGAAAGTGATGATGCATTTGATAAAGAACTGGATGCGATCAAAGCAAGATATCAGGAGATCATCGATGGACTGAAATTAAAGCTTTCTCTGGATAAGGAATTTGAAGTGATCCGTGAGAACTTTAAAAAGAAAACGGGCAGTGATTATGCAGCAAGCCGTGGGGAGTTCTTAAACGGTATCATTATGGCAAATTATCTGGGCTATGAATTCATCGATGCAGCAGAAGTGATCTTCTTTGATGAAGAAGGCAATTTTATGCCTGATCACACAAATGAAGTACTTTCCGCGCGTTTGTCAGAAACACCAAAGGCAGTTGTTCCGGGCTTCTACGGTGCAAAGCTGGATGGCAGTGTAAAGACCTTCTCCAGAGGTGGTTCCGATATTACAGGTTCTATCGTGGCAAAGGCTGCACATGTGGATGTATATGAAAACTGGACAGATGTATCAGGCTTTTTGATCGCTGATCCGCGTATCATTGATAATCCGAAGGGCATTGAAACAATTACCTATCGCGAACTGCGAGAGCTTTCTTACATGGGTGCTACCGTGCTGCATGAAGATGCGATCTTCCCGGTTCGTAAGGAAGGCATTCCGATCAACATCCGTAATACAAATGCACCGAAGGACAATGGCACATGGATCGTAGAAAGCACCTGCCAGAAGCCAAAGTACGTGATCACAGGTATTGCAGGTAAGAAGGGCTTCTGTTCCATCAATATTGAAAAGGATCTCATGAACTCCGAGATCGGTTTCGGCAGAAAGGTTCTGCAGGCATTTGAAGAAAATGAGATTTCTTTTGAACATGTACCATCCGGTATCGATACAATGACCGTATTTGTACACCAGTCAGAATTCATGGAAAAAGAGCAGCGTGTACTGGCAGCAATCCATAAGATGGCACATCCGGATTCCATTGATCTGGAGTCTGATCTGGCACTGATCGCAGTCGTAGGACGCGGTATGAGACAGACGCGCGGTACAGCCGGACGGATCTTCTCCGCACTGGCACATGCCAATGTCAATGTCAAGATGATCGATCAGGGATCTTCCGAGCTGAATATCATTATCGGTGTGAAAAATGAAGATTTTGATGCAGCGATCCGTGCGATCTACAATATCTTTGTTGAGGTTCAGTTATAAGATGATGCCAGGGTCAAAAGGTCTAAAACCATGTGAGTTTGCTCATAGGTGGGTGAAAGACCTTGGGACCCGCCCCGATATGAGCATCAAAGTCGGGGCTTTTGTCCCCGACATCATAAGATAAAAACAGAAACATCATATAGCAAGCAATCGCGCTTGGCTATATGATGTTTTTGTTTTAGATAGAATAACTAAAAATGCAAAAAAAGTTATGCTGAAATGGCATAAAATACAACAAAAGTATTGCGATTTTATGATCTACCCCGTATACTGAAATTGTGTATATCACAATACTATCTTTATATGGAGGGATTTATGAAAAGTACAAAAGGAATCAAGAAACTTTTAATGGCGCTTGCACTGGTATTATGTGTTGCTGCATTTGTTCCGGCAACTGCAAGCGTACAGGCAGAGGCAAAAACAAAAAAAGTTACAGCAAACAAAAACTACAAAAAAGCACCGGCGCTGAAGCTTGGAATAACCTATAAGGTGACAGAAAAGGTAAACCATTCTATGGTAAAATTTACAGCTCCGAAGAATGGTACTTATAAGGTTACGATCAGCAATATTGCAACTTTTCCAAAGGTAAAAGGCAGAACAGATCATAATCTGGGTAATCTGTATATCCGTAAACCATATTATAATGGTAAATACCTTATGTCTCAGACTGTAAAAACACAGGGTGGCAGATGCTCCTGTTTATCTACAGCAACAAAAGACAGCTACAATGATTTTTACAAAGGTCGGAAGGTAACAACAGATACGTATCTGGCAAGTAGATATGGTAAGATCAAGCTGAAAAAAGGCGAAACAATTTATATGGATTATTTCTATACCGGTAAAGGTGGAAAGTGTACTTACACAATGAAGGTTACAAAATAAGAGTTTTAATTTAAACTACACAGGCGGCGTTTCTGATTTCCCAGGCAGGGAGTTAGGAACGCCGCTTTTTATGGGGGTATGGCAACAGCAGGTTGCATGTGTGAAAGATATGGTAAATGAGAATTTTACTAAAGAACGAAACTTGTCTGGGAAATGCTGCAATGTACGATCATCTTAATTTTTAATTTGATTATTGTAGTTCTGTTTCTTTTCATGATAAAGAATGTAGTAAGAAAGCATCAAGTCATAGGATAGAGTATCATATTATTTGGGAGATTGTCGGACTTCTGTTATTGAGGATTTGTAACAGAATTGAAAAAATGATCCCAAAAGAAGGTAGGGGATTGCGTTTTTATAAGGGGAATCGTATACTAAAATTGTATATATCACAATAATCATTTGATATGGAGGGACTCATGAAAAGTAAAAAAGGAATCAAGAAACTTTTAATGGCTCTTGCACTTGTATTATGTGTTGCGGCATTTGTTCCGGCAACTGCAAGCGTACAGGCAGAGGCAAAAACAAAAAAAGTTACAGCAAACAAAAACTACAAAAAAGCACCGGCGCTGAAGCTTGGAATAACCTATAAGGTGACAGAAAAGGTAAACCATTCTATGGTAAAATTTACAGCTCCGAAGAATGGTACTTATAAGGTTACGATCAGCAATATTGCAACTTTTCCAAAGGTAAAAGGCAGAACAGATCATAATCTGGGTAATCTGTATATCCGTAAACCATATTATAATGGTAAATACCTTATGTCTCAGACTGTAAAAACACAGGGTGGCAGATGCTCCTGTTTATCTACAGCAACAAAAGACAGCTACAATGATTTTTACAAAGGTCGGAAGGTAACAACAGATACGTATCTGGCAAGTAGATATGGTAAGATCAAGCTGAAAAAAGGCGAAACAATTTATATGGATTATTCCTATACCGGTAAAGGTGGAAAGTGTACTTACACAATTAAGGTTACGAAATAAAAGTTTTAATTTAGGCTAAACAGGCGGCGTTTCTGATTTCCCAGGCAGGGAGTTAGGAACGCCGCCTTTTTATGGCGTATGGTGTATGGCAAGAAAGACTAAATGCACTTGTAAGAAAATATGTGAATCTGGAATATAAGAATTGTCAATGCTTTGCAGTAATGGCGACATGGAAAACAGAAATGAGGTGGAGACGCAGGAGATCACGGAGGCTGAGGCACGTAAAATGCTGAATTTATAAGATCAGGCTTCTGACCATCTGTGCCATGGCGGCAGGTGTTTCCTGCATACCGCCTTCGAGCCATTTTAAAAACACATTGTAAAGAGCACCGGAATAAAAATAAATTTTATAGCGTCCCACATCATTATATGGCATATCGCCGATCTGTTCTTCTAACTGCCTGTCGAAAATATCCAGGTAAATATAGGCAAGACCTGCTTTATATACGCATAAGATAAAATGCTTGTAGGTCTTGAAGTAGCGGAAGACCAATAAGATGGAATCATACCCGAAAAAGTCGTCAGATAGTTTGGCGGCTTTTTCTCTGTAATTCTGCCAGATCTCATCTGTTACCTTGATCAGTACTTCTTCCTTGGAAGTAAAATTCCGATAGTAGGAGGCTCTTGCTACACCTGCGGTCTGCACGATCTCTGTGACCGTAATATCCGAAAAATTTTTCTTTTCCATAAGCTTTGTCAAAGCTCTTGCGATCCGCAGCTTCACAAGACGGTTTGCTTCCAGTCGTTTATCAGTTTCTTTCATTGTAAACTCCATTCTGCCGCGGAAAAGAGAGGTTTCCGTTCGTATTACGGAACAATCCGCAGGCATCAAAGTCAGGTGACATTTGAAATCGGCATCATGATATAAAATGAGATAAAATGTCTCACGTATATGCCTTGTATTCCGCAGAATCCCTGTTAAAATCTTATTTATGTATTCAATATGATACAAAATAGCTCATATTTGTCTAACAATACTATGACACAATATGAGAATGAAGTCAAGAAAAGAGATGTCATGTGCTGCATGAATGCAGGAAATCAGGGATGTGGCAGGAAATGGAGTAGAATGAGAATTATAACAGATACGGGAACAGATATACTGGAAAAAGAAGCCAAAAAGCTGGGGATTGAACTTGTGGCAATCCGTTCCAATTTTACAGATACCGTTTTCAGCGAGAATACAGAATCTGAATTCACACGGTTTTATGATAAACTGCGGCAGACGGATACACTTCCTGTCTCCAGCCAGCCGTCACCGGCTGAGTTTTTAGAGCTTTTTGAGGATGCGAAAGAAAAACAGGAAGAGGTCGTGGTGATCACAATCTCCTCAAAATTGTCCGGTACATATAATGGAGCTATGCTTGCGAAGGATATGGCAGAATATGACAATATCTATGTGGTAGACAGTCTACAGGCATCTTTGTCAGAAAGACTGCTTGTGGAATATGCGGTAAAGCTTCGCGATGCGGGTATGGGAGCAAAGGAACTTGTACGGAAACTGGAACAGGACAGGGAACGCGTGATACTGACAGGTGTTCCTTCCACGCTTTTGTACCTTAAAATGGGAGGCCGTATTTCTCCGGTTGTGGCGGCAGTCGGTGGCGTGATCGGGATCAAACCGGTGCTCTGGCTGAAGGACGGCGTGATCGAAAGCCGCAGCAAGGCAAGAGGTATGCGTATGGCGAAGTCAGGCATGCAGAGCTTTTTAAAGGACTATGAGGCAGATCCTGCAATGCCTGTCATGTTTGCACACAGTGACAATGCTGAAATGGGACAGCAGTTTATGGAAGAAACTGTGCAGCAGTTTGGACTGACAGGCTGCAGCCTGCATGAAATTGGCATGGCGATTGGAACACACATCGGACCGGATGCCCTTATGATGGCATTTATGCGGAAGTAGGACAACTGCTGTTCAGAGCGGGATTTGCGGAGCATATCTCGTCTCTGTTGCAAAGACGCAGGGATACTGTACCTGCATGGGCAAGCATTCGGCGACCGCCTCTTAGCGTGGGGTTCCCGAAAGAATATCCAATATCCCATTTTTGTAGATATGGCTGGGGCAGCGTATATGATTCTCGCCCAAATATATAAAATATGACAGCCTTGTATGAAAAAAGTTGTCTGTTTGCCGCAAGAGAAAGCTGTGAAAAGGAGATTTATTCTGATTTTCATACATAATGAGATAATTTTGCTTTTTAGTATGAAAAAATAAAAAGAATAAATGGAAAATGAGGTAAAACGGTGGGTTTGAAGAAATTTTTTTCGACTTATTTTGAAAAGATAAGTAAAAAAGTATGAAGCAGGCAAACAAGGGGAATGTAGTATTCATACTTTTAGAGGCAATTTGGCAATATAGTATGAATTGAAGAAACAGGAAGAAAAAATATGTGTACCAAATAATCAAAAAGATCAAAAAAGGGCGAAGGATAACCCAAAAATCATTTTGAAAGGCAGCCTGCAAATCATTGCAGGAAGCATCACGCATAGCATTATGAAATCGCCACAAAATTATAATAAAAATCACAACATAAATCATCACCAAGTCATAAAAATCACAACTTAAATCATCACCAAGTCATAAAAATCACAACACAAATCATCACAAAAATGCAAAAATCATAACACAAACCAGCATAGAAAGCTTCATGGAAAATAAACAGTATAGTAAAGGTGCAGGAAACAAAATCAGGTACAAGCAAAGGCAACCGGATTTCTGCATATGAAAAACAGAAAATAAGCTGGAAATTACAAAATAAACAGTATATAACAGTTGACAACAGTTATATACTGTTATATACTGTTTGCACCGGAGGAAGTATTATATGCATATGATTATCAATAACCAGTCAATGGTACCAATTTATGAACAGATCATGGAGCAGATCAAGAAAGCGATCGCTTCGGGTGAACTTTCGGAAGGAAGCATGCTGCCTTCCGTCAGAGGGCTTGCAGCAGAGCTTAGGATCAGCGCACTGACCGTAAAAAAGGCTTATGACAGACTGGAGGAAGAAGGGCTTACCGTCACTGTGCATGGCAAGGGCACCTTTGTGACAGAAACGAACCGGGAGCTTGTGAAAGAACAGCAGCGTATGATGGCGGAGCAGGAACTGCAGAAGGTAGTGGAAAAGGCGCTGCGCGGCGGACTGACAAAGCAGGAGCTCAGAGATCTGTTTGAAATCATAATGGAGGAGTAATATGCTAAAACTTACAAACGTACATAAAAAGTATGAGGATTTTACCCTGGACTGCAGTATAGAGCTGATGCCGGGCAGGATTACCGGACTGATCGGCAGAAACGGAGCAGGTAAATCGACAGTTTTTAAAGTGGCGCTGGGGCTGGTCGGAACGGACGGCGGAGAGGTAACGGTGTTTGGAAAGCCTGTGGAAATGCTGACAACGCAGGACAGGCAGCGGATCGGCGTCGCATTTGCAGACGCAGGCTTCAGCGAATATTTAACGATTACAGATATTGCCCCTGTACTTGCGGCGATGTATCCGTCAGTGACGGAGAAAGAATTTTTAGAACAGTGCAGCCGGATGGAACTGCCACTATCAAAAAAGATCAAGGAATTTTCGACAGGTATGCGTGCCAAATTAAAAGTATTGATCGCGCTTGACCATGAGGCGGAGCTTCTGATCTTAGATGAGCCGACAGTCGGGCTGGATGTGGTAGCCAGAGAAGAAGTGCTCGCCATGATCCGGGAGTATATGACGGCACATGAGCAGGCAGGGGTTCTGATCAGCTCGCATATTGCCACGGATCTGGAAAGCCTCTGTGATGATCTGTATCTGATCCGGGACGGAAAGATCATCCTGCACGAAGATACGGATGTGCTTCTCTCCGAATATGCCCTTTTGAAAGTACCGGCAGAAAAGTATGAGACTCTGGATAAGCAGTACATTCTGCGCAGTAAAAAGGAAAGCTACGGTTACGCGTGTCTGACAGACAAGAAACAGTATTACCGTGAAAATGAACCGGATCTAGTCATGGAAAACGGAAGCATTGATGAACTGATCCTGATGATGAACGGAGGCCGAGAATGAAAGGATTATTGATAAAAGATTATAAACTGTTGATGCTGCAGAAAAAGACCTTTCTGCTGATGTTACTTATTGCGATCTGTATGAATTTTGCAATGCAGGATAATCCGGGGTTTATCATTGGTTATCTCACCTTCTTTGCGGCACTTATGGCAAATACAACCTTGTCCTATGATGAGTATGGAAACGGCGTTCTTTTCCTGCTGACACTGCCTGTTACAGGGAAAACGTATGTCAGAAGTAAATATGTGGGAAATCTGTTATTGCTCCTGACTTTCTGGTTTGCAAGTGCTGTACTGGAAGCAGTTTTGTATACAGTACAGGGCATGCAGTTTTTCACAACAGAGACGATGATAGGCGCATGTTCCATTCTCCCATGTTCTCTTATTTTTGTAGATTTTATGATACCGCTTGTCCTTCGTTTCGGGCAGGAAAAAGGAAAGCTGGTATGGGCAGCGGTCGGTGGCCTGATTTTTGTGATAATAGCAGCTCTGAAAGCCCTGTCAGAAGCCGGCAGACTGGAAGCGTTAAAACAGATGTTTGGTAAAATGGCACAGCACGGTGTGATAATGACAGTCTGTATTATTGTACTGTCGCTGCTGGGGCTGGCTGTTTCCTATAGCTTTAGTGTAAAGATCATGGAAAAGAAAATATTCTAAAAAGATGTTGACATTTATATCGTAGTGCGATATAGTAGTTATATCGAAGTGCGATACATCACAATGCGAAGTATCGTAGGAAAGGATTACTATGGACGCACATATTAAAAAAGTATATGTTCCGATGACGGAAACAGGATTTTATATTTTGCTGTGTCTGCGCCAGCCAAATCATGGCTATGGAATTGTGCAGGAGGTGCGAAATATGACAAATGGAGAAATCGTACTGGCTCCGGGGACGATGTATGGCAGTCTATCCAAGATGGAAAAAGACGGACTGATCCGCTGTATCGCCGAGGAGGAGAAGCGAAAGATCTACCGGATCACAGACCTCGGAACAGAGGTCCTGGAACTGGAACTGAAGCGGATCGAACGGTTGTATCAGAATGCGAGGGAGGCATTATCATGAAAGAGAAGAAGACAGAATTCAAGATTTTTACAATATCACAGTATGAAAAAGAGGCAGCTTATCTGCGCAGGATGCATCAGAGCGGCTGGAAGATTACATCGATCAGATTTCCGGGCTTTTATACCTTTGAAGCATGTGAGCCGGAGGATGTCGTTTATCAACTGGATTACAACAGAGACAGCGCAGCCAACAAAGAGGAATATGTACAGATGTTTGCAGACTGTGGCTGGAACTATTTATTCGATTTTGTAGATTACAGCTATTTCTGCAAGCCTGCAGCAGCGTTTCAGGGGACTGAAGAGAAAAGTATTTTCTGTGATGATGCATCGAGACTGGATATGATGAAGCGGATCGCCCTTGGCAGACTGCTTCCGCTGTTTGTCATATTTACCGCTATTATACTTCCGCAATTCTGGATGCACTTTTCCACACTGGATACACATCCTGTGATGGGTATTACGTATATTGCATTATTTGTTTTATATTGCGTGATCTTTCTTGTCTATGGGATCCATTACTATGTATTTAAGAAAAAGATAGGCAAATAGGAGCAAAAAGCCCCTGTTCAATGCAGCCGATCAGGCGTATACTTGATATGGATGCAGATTTGTTTCACAAGTGAAATAAGAAGAAGCCATGCATAATGGCTGAAAGCAGGAGGTAAAACAAAATGACGATCGAACAATTACAAAAAGATATGATGGCTGCCATGAAGGCGCATGACAAGGAAAGAAAGGACGCAATCTCTTCTCTGGTTTCCGCAGTGAAGAAAAATGCGATCGATGCAGGCTGCAGAGACGCGATCCCGGAAGATATGGTAAACAGCACGATCTTAAAAGAACTGAAGACTGTACAGGAGCAGATCGATACCTGCCCGAAGGACAGAACAGAGCTGATCGCAGAGTACCAGAAGCGTCATGATATCATGCAGGAGTATGCACCGAAGCTTCTTTCCAAAGAAGAAGTTCAGAAGATCGTGACAGAGCAGTTTGCAGAAGTGCTTGCAACAAAAAATAAAGGTCAGATCATGAAGACTGTTATGCCGCATCTGAAAGGCAAAGCGGACGGTAAGGTGATCAACGAGGTTATCACGGAATTAACGAAATAAGGATACTTACGAAGGATCTTGCAAGTGGATTCATTACGACAAAAGCATAAAATTTCCCTGCCACTCATGTCAGGCAATCTGCTGCAGCAGAGGTACAATACGCCGACACATGGGTGGCAGGTCGCGTTCTGGGAGCGGATGCGCTGGCAGCAGTCGGATCTTCTTATACACTGATGGTCTTTCTGACTTCTATCCTGCTGGGACTGTGTATGGGAAGCGGTGTCGCAATCTCCATGCAATACGGAAAACGTGCGCAGGATAGCATGCGGCGGAGCGTTTTTATGTCCTTTCTGCTGATCCCACAGATTGGCGTAACAGGCATCTGGGTTTTCGTTCCAATCGGATGGGCACTTGCGGATCTGATCGGCTTTGCAGCTATGCGATGGCACACTCTTTAGTTTTGTGTGACATATTCTTCCAGACAGCAGCCTTCCTGCCAGATCTCCTTTGCAGCTTCTTTTCCAACATAGCGGTAATGCCAAGGTTCATAGCCGGTTCCGGTCACATTTTCTTTATCCTTGGGATAGCGCAGGATAAAGCCGTATTCCCAGGCATGTTCTGCCAGCCATGTGTAGACTTCATCATTGGTGGATTTTGTCTTGTCCGCATTGATATCGACAGCAATCCCAAGCTGGTGCTCGCTTGTACCGGGCGCAGCGACCCATTCCGATGCCATCTTTTTCGCCAGAAGACTGCTGAGTCCTTCCTGTTCATAGGCCTTGATCTTATCATCCAGAATGGATTGCTGATCGGTTGTAGTGCGGTAACCTTCCCGGACGATCGGATAAATGCCGTCTGCCCGCATGGCATCAAACAGATCCTGCAGCGCGGGGTAGATCCGGCTGTCTACCTGTTTTCCATTTGATAATGTAGTCAGTTCTGTCTGATATCCATCCGGGATCGTATTCCATTTATTGACGACGATCAGTTCCCAGTCTGTTTCACCGGGCATTTTATGAAGTGTCTGCTGCAGCTTACCGCCGCAGAAATGGGCTGTCACAAGGAGCAGCAGAATCCAGATTATGATATGTTTTCTGTATCGGTTGCGTTTCTTTTTCCTTTTTCTTCCTGCCATGTCCTTACCCTCTTTTCTCATACAATACCGTATAAGATGAAAGACAGCTTTAAGGAATCTTTAAGATTTTTATAAAATGAAAGCTTGACCTTGCAATAATTGTAAGGTTTAATATTCGTGTGGGAGGAATGAAGATGAAAAAAGATCTAACCACAGGAAATGTCTTTCAGACAATTTTATATTTTGCTCTGCCATATCTGCTGTCGTATTTTTTGCAGACATTGTACGGAATGGCAGATCTGTATATTATCGGGCAGTTTAACGGTGTGGCAGCAACAACGGCAGTATCGATCGGCAGTCAGGTAATGCATATGTTGACGGTCATCATCGTCGGGCTTGCCATGGGAACAACGGTCACGGTGGGACGTGCCATCGGAGCGAAAAAAACAGATGAGGCATCACTGGCGATCGGTAATACCGTGACGCTGTTTATGATCGTTTCTGTTGTATTTACCCTAGGCTTACTGCTTTTGTTAAAGCCTATCGTTGCGCTGATCAGTACGCCACAGGAAGCGGTGCAGGGAACAATACAGTATTTGTTCGTCTGCTTTATCGGGATTCCGTTTATTACAGCCTATAATATCATCAGCTCGATCTTCCGCGGGCTCGGAGATTCCAAAAGCCCGATGTATTTTGTTGCGGTTGCGTGCGTGGCAAATATCGGACTGGACTATCTGTTTATTGGTGTCATGTCCATGGGACCTGTCGGAGCCGCACTTGGTACGACACTGGCACAGACCATCAGTGTCGCGATCTCGCTTATAGCGATCCACAAAAAGCAGATCGGTGTTCATTTGACAAAGAAGGATTTCAAGCCGCAGGTGTCTGTCATGAAAATGCTGCTTTCTATCGGCGTTCCGGTCGCGTTGCAGGATGGCTTTATCCAGGTGGCATTTATCGTTATCACGATCATTGCAAACCAGCGCGGCTTAAATCCAGCGGCAGCGGTCGGTATTGTTGAGAAATTTATCAGTGCGGCATTTATTGTACCGTCTTCCATGCTGGCAACGGTATCGGCACTTGCGGCGCAGAATATTGGTGCAGACAAGCATGACAGGGCGGCAAAGACTTTGTATACGGCAATGCTGATAACAAGTGTATACGGCATTTTGATCGGGCTTGTGACAGAAGTGGCGGCAGAATATATTCTGGGATTTTTCACAAAAGATGCGGTTGTGATCGTACTGGGCAGTCAATATCTGCGTGCTTATATCTGGGATGCATTTCTGGCAGGGTTCCATTTCTGCTTTACCGGTTATTTCTGTGCTTACGGACTGTCCTATATTGGGTTTATCCACAATGTGCTTGCGATTGTACTGGTGCGTATTCCCGGGGCATATTTTACCTCGAAATGGTTCCCGGACACATTGTTCCCGATGGGAATGTCAGCGCCGGTGGGGTCTCTTTTATCTGCACTCATCTGTATTGTGTTCTTTATCTGGCTGAAGAAAAGGAAGGTCATTTATGGAAGAAACGAAACTGTTTAAAATCGGAGAAGTGGCAAAAATGCTGCATGTCAGTATGGGAACTCTGCGGCATTATGAGCAGGCGGGGCTTCTGACACCCGAATATGTGGATAAAAAAACAGGCTATCGGTATTATAGTGCAAGGCAGCTTGAGGTTTTAAATACGATCCGTTATCTGCGTGTGCTGGATATGCCGCTGCCTCAGATTGCCGATTTCCTACAGAACAGGGATGTGGATGTGATGCGCGAAAAACTGCTCTGGCAAAAAGAAATGATCCGGGAAAAGAAACGGGAGCTGGAGCTTGCAGAGCGTAAGATCGATCACCGTCTGGAACGGTTAAATGAAGCGTTGCAGGCAACACTGGAAGAGATCACAATAGATAAAATACCGGCAGGAAGGCTTGCCTGGATTCGCGATAAGCTGCAGCTAAGCTCCTATCTGGATCTGGAGTATTCGATCCGCAGGCTGGAAGAAAACCAGAAGGAAACACTGGTCTTTCTGGGAAAAGTCGGTGTGGGGATCACAGAGGAAAGCCTTGCAAAAGGCAGCTTTTCAGATTATGAACGGGTATTTTTGCTGCTGGATGAGGAAGATGCTTATGAAGGGGAGACGGAAGAATTCCCGGAAATGGATTGTGTGATGATACGGTTCCGTGGCAGTCATAAGGAAGCACCGATCCACTATGAAAAGCTGATTGCCTATATGAAGGAACATAAGCTGGTAGCAACCGGGTTTTCGCGGGAGATCACGCTGATCGATAATGGCCTGACGGATGATCCTGAAAAATTTGTCACAGAGATCAGAATCCCGGTTCAAAGGATCTGGGAAGCATGATTGTATAGATTTTGTAAATAAAAATCCTCAGTACAGATAAACAGAACTGAGGCTTTCTATATTTATGAAGGGAATTATTGAACGCTGCGTTTCTGCATTTCAGTTTCATCTAAAACAGAAGTGCACTGCGGACAACGACAGGCTTCAATGGAAATTTCAGATCTGCACATCGGACAGATCTTGGTGGTCTTGGCTTCTTCCGGCTTCTTTTCTAAAGCGGCAAGTCTGGCGGAAGCGGTGTTGATCGCTTTGACGATCACAAATACAACAAATGCCATGATCAGGAAGTTGATGATCGCTGTCAGGAATTTGCCGTAGTTTAAGGTAACTTCTCTAAGGATGTTCCAGGACAGCTTGTCGAAATTCATGCCTCCGAAAAGTCCTAAGATCGGTGTGATGATATCTTCCACCAGAGAAGATACGATACTGGTGAATGCGCCGCCGATGATAATACCGACTGCCATGTCCATGACATTGCCACGACTGATGAATGTTTTGAATTCATTAAAAAATTTTTTCATGTTTTATCTCCTTCTGTCATATTTTTCCATATTATAACAGAAAAAAGATAAAAAAGCCTATTGTGAAAACATTTCCTGCGTGGTAAAATGCATTTGAAATGGAAAAGCAATGACGGAGAGAGTAGTGCAGAGGACGTATTCAGAGAGAGCAGCAGATGCTGGAAGCTGCTTATGCAGAGCCTGTATGAAGACCACTCCTGAGCTGTGCGCAGAAGGCAGTCGCCGAAGCGTCACCGTGTAGCTGCGTTATAAGCAAAGAGTAAAAAATAAGGTGGAACCGTGTGAGAGCACCCTTAGATGCGTGTATGCGTATCAAAGGGTGTTTATTTGTAGCGAGGAAAGAAACCAAGCGACGGCGAAGCTGGCATTTGGTTTCGCCGAGCGTACAACGAGAAAATCATAAGTGCGAAGCACGGCTGACAGCGAAGCTGGCAGGATTTTCGAGTCTGAAAGAGGAAAGAAACCAAGCGACGGCGAAGCTGGCATTTGGTTTCGCCGAGCGTACAACGAGAAAATCATAAGTGCGAAGCACGGCTGACAGCGAAGCTGGCAGGATTTTCGAGTCTGAAAGAGGAAAGAAACCAAGCGACAGCAAAGCATACGGTTCAGAATCATGAAAGGAAACGAAAATGGTAAACTTTAAAGAAAACGAAGAGCTGAAGACACTTAACCATTCCTGTGCCCATGTGATGGCACAGGCGATCAAGCATTTGTATCCACAGGCAAAATTCTGGGTAGGACCTGTTGTAGCAGAGGGTTTCTACTATGATGTGGATCTTGGAGATGCTGTCATCCGCGATGAAGATATCGAGAAGATCGAAAAGGAAATGAAAAAGGTCTGCAAATCCGGTAAGCGAATCGTCCGTAAGGAAATCTCCAAAGAAGAAGCAAAGGAAATGTTCAAGGATGATGAGTACAAGCTGGATCTGATCGACGGTCTGGAAGATGGAAATATCACATGCTATGAGCAGGGGGATTTCACGGATCTCTGCCGTGGACCGCACGTAGAAAATGTAAAGCTTTGCCGCAACTTTAAGCTGATCAGACATTCCGGTGCTTACTGGAAGGGCGACAGCAAGAACAAGGTGCTGCAGAGAATTTACGGTGTATGTTTCCCGACACCGGAAGAACTGGAAGATCATTTAAAACTGTTAGAGGAAGCGAAGGAAAGAGACCACAGAAAGATCGGTAAAGACATGAATCTGTTCATGGTAGACGATCTGGTTGGCCGTGGCTTACCGATGTTCTTACCAAAGGGCTATACGATCTGGCAGGAGCTTGAAAATTATATCAAAGAAAAAGAAAGAAAGCTTGGTTATCTGCATGTTATGACACCATGTGTCGGAACAGTCAATCTGTATAAGACATCCGGTCACTGGGATCACTACAAAGAGAATATGTTCCCGGCTATGGAAGTGGAAGGAGAATCCTTTGTGCTCCGTCCGATGAACTGCCCGCATCATATGATGATCTATGCAAACAGAATGCATTCCTATAAAGATCTGCCGATCCGTATCGGTGAGATCGCACATGACTTCCGTTTTGAAGCAAGCGGTACATTAAAGGGTATTGAAAGAGGCAGACATTTCTGCCAGAATGATGCCCATCTGTTTGTAACACCGGAACAGATCAAGGAAGAGTTTACAAGAGTAGTAGACCTGATCTTCAGCACATACAAGGATTTCGGTATTACAGATTACCGCTGTGTACTGTCCCTGCGTGATCCGGAGAACAAAGAGAAATATCATGATGATGATGAAATGTGGAATACAGCAGAGAATGCCCTGCGTGATGTTATGAACAGCATCGGTATCGAATATACAGAGGAGATCGGTGAAGCTGCTTTCTACGGTCCGAAGCTGGATGTTAACGTAAAGCCTGCTGTCGGTAATGAATATACGCTTTCTACCTGTCAGCTTGACTTCTGTCTGCCGGCTAAGTTTAATCTGTCTTATATTGACAAAGATGGAGAGAAGAAGACACCGGTTGTACTGCACAGAGCGATCCTCGGATCTCTTGACAGATTCATGGCATATATCTTAGAGGAAACAAAGGGTAACCTGCCGACATGGCTGGCACCTGTACAGGTAAGGATCATGCCTGTTAAGACAGACAATGAAGAGCTGATGGCTTATGCCAAATCCGTTCAGGAAAAACTGGATGACAAGTATGTGAGAGTAGAGCTGGATGACAGATCCGAAAAGCTTGGCTATCGTATGCGTGAAGGACAGATTGAAAAGGTTCCGTATCTTTTGGTGATCGGCTTTAATGAAATGGAAAATCAGACTGTTTCTTACAGACTGCACGGACAGGCTGAAACAACAACAATGCCTGTTGATGAGTTCGTAGAGAAGATCGAAAATGAGATCGAACAGAAGCTGAGATAATGGGTATACTTTATAATAGCAAATGAGAGGCTGATGTAGCCATAATAAAATAGCGCCCACTGTATTTACAGTGGGCGCTGTTTTTAGTTTTCTGTATCCGGCAGAACAAAATTACTGATGTTCTGTGCCAGCATATCTGCTGTACTTCGCAGATTTTCCGTAGAATCTTCGATAACCTGGAAACTGTCAGCCATTTCAGTGATCGCAGCGCTGGTCTGGGCTGTCCCATCCACATTCTGCTGGGCGATCACAGAGAGGGAATCGATAGCTTCGATGATCTCACCTCTTGCCTGCTCCAGTTCCTTGGCTTTCTGCTCGATGCTGCGGATCTTTGTGATAGATGTCTCCAGTTCATTGATGACACCGTTTACCGTATGTTCCGTGCTGTCGATATGTTCATTCTGCCGGCTGATGATATCCTGTGTCTGCGTCATGGTGTCGACTACCTTCTCGGAATTGTCGATCAGAGTGCTGACGATCTTTTCAATGTTGCCGCTTGCTGTATTGGACTGCTCTGCCAGATTCTGGATCTGGGACGCAACAACCGCAAAGCCTCTGCCTGCTTCTCCGGCTCTTGCCGCCTCAATGCTCGCATTTAGGGAGAGCAGATTGGTTTCGGATGCGATCTCGGAAATAAACTGGGAAGCCTTCCGGATATTCTGTGCAGATTCATTTGTCTGGGTTGTCTGCTCGGAAATAACGGAAATCGCTTCTTTTACCTTCTCACTGATCTCTTTCAGTGCCTCGATCGTCTGTGCAGCCTTATCACTGGACAGCTTCATGGAGTCTGCACTGTCATTCAGTTCATCGGCTTCTTTTCCGGTCTCAATGATGAGATTTCCCATGTGCTGTGCGCTTGCGGAGGCATTCTTTGCACCGCCTGCCTGTGTATTGGCGCCATCTGTGATATCGGAAACGGTCTGCTGTACTGTATGGATCGTGGTGTAGGTCTGATGAGAGGTCTGCTCTAATGTATCGGAGGAAGCAACCAAGGTATCAGTTGTTTCTTTGATACCCTGAATGATATTTAAAAGCTCTGTCTGCAGCATCTGCACCGCCTTTGTCAGATCGCCGATCTCATCGGAGCGGGAGAGTGTTTTCTGATCGAAAGTTACTGCAAGGTTACCCGCGGATACCTCTTTTACACATGCGATACTGCGGTTGAGCGCCCTTGTCATGGAAGTGGCACTCACCTGTACGATGATCGTACAAAATACAATGGCAATGATGACGATGACAATGATCGTATTTAAAATATTGAGGATGCTGTGATAAGTCGGCTGCTTTTCAATACCGGCAAACACCATACCGATCGGAGCGGAAGTATCATCCTTCTGATAGACCGGTGTGTAATAGCCGTAATAGATCGTGCCATCCATGGAAATATTGTCGCTGAAATAGCCTTCGCCTTTTTTCAGAACCTTTTCCGCCACAACATCACCTGCAGGGCTGCCTAAGATCCTGTCCCCGTTTTTATCCAAAGCGGATGTCATGATACGTTCTGTTCCGTAGAAGAAAGTAACATCCATACCGGATTCTTTTTTGATCGTATCCACCAGCGTCTCGGACTGGGAAATATTGTAGCTGCCCTTCCAGATATCGCCGTTTTCAGCTTGTAGGTAAGAGCCTGCATTCTGGTCGTAAGCCGCCTGTGTGGCAATAGCCGTTCCTTTCAGGGAGTTTTCCACCTGATCGATGATCGACTGCTTGACAATGGTAGAAGCCAGTGCAATGATGATCAGTCCCAGAAGCAGAAGCGGAAGTAAGGAACAAAGTAAAATTTTTTTTCGGATTGTCAGTTTCATGGATTCCCCTCCTTATTCAACGATCACGACATTGTGATAGTACCAGTTGATTCCGCCGGTGATCGTGGCGTCGTCTAAGGTGGAGCCTTCCTGACCGATCGTTTCTCCGGTATTTGTTGTCATAACGCCGTCAAACACATTGCTCTGTCCGCTTAAGATCGCAGCAGTTGCTTCATCGACTTTTTCCTGTGTTCCCTCTGCGGCAAAGGAAGCCAGATTTGTGATTCCCACAAGCCCTTCTGCCATACCGCCGTAGTAGTTGCTGCCATCCCAGCTGCCATCGATAATACTTTTGACAGCGGAGGTATAGTAAGCACTCCAGTTCCAGATGACACTTGTCAGGCAGGAATCCGGCGTTTCTTTGCTCATATCTGAATTATAGCCGATACCGTAAACACCGCGTTCCTGCGCCAGCGTCTGCGGATAAGCTGTATCGCAGTGCTGTGCCATGACATCACAGCCCATGTCCAGCAGCTGTCTGGAAGCAGCTTCTTCTTTTTCCGGATCATACCAGCTGTTTGTTATGATGACATTGATCTTTGCATCAGGATTAACACTGGCAACACCGATCGCAAATGCATCGATACCGCCCGTTACCTCTGAATTGGATGAGTCCTGTGCAGCAACATAACCGATCAGGTTGCTCTTTGTATTCATACCGGCGACAATACCGCTTAAATAACGTGCCTGATAGATACGGCCGAAATAATTATTGAAGTTTTTGCCGTTGGACTTGTAACCTGTACCGTGTGAAAAATAGATATCGGGATATTCCTCTGCCATGGCAGCGGTTGTTTCCATATATCCCCAGCTTGTTGAAAAGATGACATTGCAGCCCTCATCAATGCATTCCCTGATGGATGCCTCAGTTGCCTGTGCATCACTGTCGTCTACGATCTTGCGCACAATCTGATCGGAGGACAGCCCGAGATTTTCCTGCATTCCCTGAATGCCAAGATCATGCGTGTAGGAATAGCCGCTTCCTTCGGCGGGATCGGATATGTACAGAACCCCGACTTTGATGTCTTCTTTTGCAATGCCTGCAGCAGCCGCGGTTGTTTCTGCCGTATTTGTTTCCGTGTCAGCTTTGGCATCTGCCTTTTCGGTCTGATAGCCTTCATTGGTCGCATAATCATCCGGAACCTTGCTTTGACTGCCACAGCCTGTGAGCAGTCCGATAAGTGCCAGGATCATGCAGATCTGTTTCCCCTTGCCTTTTACCATATGAAATTCTCCTTTTTGACAAAATGACGTTTATATATACATTTTAGCACAATGTATACAAAATACAATGAAATATTCTTATGGAAAAGTTAGTTTGAGGCTGCAATCTGTGCAGCTCTTTTGAGTGCATCATCGATATGGGCACAGAAGTTTTCTTTTCCGACTTCTTCGATAAAACCGTCTTTTTCCATTGTTCTCAGCGGCTGTTCGTTGACATGGGAGAAAACAAGCTGTACACCACTTTTCTGACAGCGGTCGTAAAGCTGTTCCAGGGAACGCATTGCAGTTGCATCAAGTGCCGGAACGCCGCGCATACGGATAACAAGACATTTGGTGAAGTCCTTTAACGTGATCTCGGCGATACGTTCCGCAACACCGAAGAACATCGGACCGGAGATCTCATAGACACGCACCTGATGCGGTACTGTCTTGTGATCGATGGAATCCGGATCTTCTTCTTTTTCGTCATAGTAAACCCATCCTTTTACTTCGGCTTCTTCGCTCATACGCTTGATGAAGAGCAGGCAGGCTGCGATCATACCGATTTCGATGGCAACAACCAGATCAAATACGACTGTCAGTACAAAAGTAGCGGTCAGGACGATGATATCACTCTTAGGTGCTGTTTTGCATAGATGGACAAAGGTACGCCAGCCACACATATTGTAAGCAACCATGAACAGGATCGCTGCAATGGCAGGCATGGGGATGAGGGCTGCATAAGGCATCAGTACAACAAGTACGAGCAGAAGTACAACGGAATGTACCATACCGGCGATCGGGGTACGTCCGCCGTTCTTGATGTTGGCAGCCGTTCTGGCAATGGCACCTGTAGCAGGGATACCGCCGAATAAAACAGAGCCGATATTACCGACACCCTGTGCGATCAGCTCCATATTGGAGCGGTGCTTGGAATTGATCATACTGTCAGCGACAACGCAGGACAAAAGTGATTCAATGGCTGCAAGGATCGCGATCGTAAATCCGTCTGACATTTCACTTTGGATAATGGCAAGGCTTAAATGTGGGAAACGGAAATGTGGAAGACTTGAGCTGATCGTATACAGATCGCCGATCGTATTTACCTTCATATGCAGGCATTTTACCAGTACGATACCGACGATAACAGCGATCAGAGAGCCCGGGATCTTTTCGGATACGAGCGGCCAGAGGATCAGGATCGCAAGGCAGATCAGACCGACGAGCAGTGCCTGCATATTGATCGTGTTGAAATAACGGCAGACAGCTTTCATCTTATCGACTGTCTCGATCGGCTTTACATCTGCAGCATAGGTCAGACCGAAAAAGTCCTTTAACTGCCCAATCACGATCGTGACAGCAATACCTGCCGTAAATCCGGTTGTAATGGTAAATGGGATAAAACGGATCAGACTGCCAAGTCTGAATACACCCATTAGGATCAGCAGAACGCCTGCGATCAGGGTAGCGACAACAAGACCATCCATTCCGTTTTTGGCGACGATCCCCGCAACGATCGTTGCAAAGGCTGCGGTAGGTCCGGCGATCTGGACACGGCTTCCGCCTAAAAACGAGATCAGAAAGCCTGCGATAATGGCTGTGTAGATACCTTCCTCCGGACCGACACCGGAAGCAAGGGCAAGCGCGATAGACAGGGGAAGTGCAATGATCGCAACGATAATACCTGCCACAACGTCTTTCAGAAATTGTTCTTTCGTGTAAGTTTTCATCACACTGAAAAGCTTGGGTTTGAGTTTTTCCTTATTCATTTTCATTCTCCTCATAAGTTCAAAAAATACGTCTGCCGCGATACAGCAAACGCATTAAAAATAGCACTTCCCGTTATAAATGTAAATGTACAAATAGTACAAAATCAGCCGGACTGCGAAGAACGATAGAGCCGGCTCATTCGTAACAGGAAGGAAAAGCCAAAGCGGAAAGAGAAAAATGGTAAATGATTTGTACAGAAAACTGAAACAGAGACATAAATGGGACTTTATATAAGTACAATAGAACCATCACAGGCAAACGGAGGGTTTATAAAATGAGACATACAAAAGAAAGTAAAATGAAAAACGGAATAGAAACGATGATGATCGCTGTACTTTGTGTGGTGGTGCTTTCGCTCTTATTTTCCATTCATGTGCAGAGCAGGGAAGCAGATGCTGCTTTCACAAACACAGCCTATTATCAGGAACAGGAAAAGCAATACCGGAAAGATTGCCGCAAAATCCTGGATGCATACGGATGCTATGACAGCGGTATTACGATGACAAGAGTTGTGGAGGCGGATGGACGTACTTATCAGCTTGAAATACATAATGCACATTTTGCGGTCATGACTGAAAAAGAGAGAAATGAGCTGAAGGAAGCACTTACAACAGAATTTTTCGGTGCGCAGAACCCTCAGATCGGGCTTGAGATCAGACTGACAGGAATTACCACAGAATAGTTTGGAGACAGGATCTAAAATACATGACAAAAGGTTGGATGTGCGTTATACTTGATACAGAAAAAAGCTGATAAGGAGTGACAGATTTGAGAGAAGACCCGAAGCCGTTTGAAATTTATAAACATTTTAAAGGAAACAAGTATCAGGTGCTTATGCTGGCAACCGATTCCGAGACAAAGGAGCGCGTCGTAGTATATCAGGCACTGTACGGAGATTATGCAGTATATGTCAGACCGCTTGCCATGTTCCTGAGTGAGACGGATCATACTAAATATCCGGATGCAGCGCAGAAATACCGTTTTGAAAAGGTAGAGAAAAAAGAAGATGCAGGTGTGACGGAAACAGAAGAAAGCGCCAGCACTTCTGTTGTTTCGGATAAGGTCCTGACGGAGCTCGCAAAGGAAGAAATGGATGAAGAAAATAAAGCATATGCTGCACTGGATCCTTCCGTGCTGGCTTTTTTGGAGTCGCATTCCTATGAAGACAGGCTGAATATACTGTCATCTATGCATGACCGTATCACGGATGATATGATCAACACGATGGCAGTTGCCATTGATGTGGAGATCGAACCGGGCGATCTGGAGCAGCGCTACATGGAACTGAAGAATTGTCTTTTAATGAAAGAAAAGTTTGAACGGGTAAGGCTGCGCTGATGAAGGAATACCGGATTGAAACAGAAATTATTCCACCGCTTCTTGCGTGGTATGATGAGGCTAAACGGATCCTGCCCTGGCGTGGGACAAAAGATCCTTACAACATCTGGGTGTCTGAGATCATGCTGCAGCAGACAAGAGTAGAGGCGGTAAAACCATATTATGACAGGTTTCTGCAGGCACTGCCGACTGTACGGGATCTTGCAGGTGCAGAAGAATCCTATCTTCTGAAGCTCTGGGAAGGACTCGGATATTATAATCGTGTACGGAATATGCAGAAGGCTGCACAGATCCTGGTAGAGAGATATGGAGGGGAAATGCCGGCTGATGCAAAGGAAATCCTTGCTTTGCCGGGAATCGGCAGTTATACGATGGGAGCGATCGCTTCTATTGCGTTTCAGATTCCGCTTCCTGCGGTAGATGGGAATGTGCTGCGGATTCTTACCAGACTGTATGGGGATGATTCGGATATTCTGGATCCGCGGTTTAAAAAGAAAACAGAAGAAGCACTTGTGCGTATTATGCCAAAGGACAGACCGGGTGATGTGAATCAGGCAATGATGGAGCTTGGTGCGACGGTCTGCCTGCCAAACGGAATGCCGAAATGTGAAAGCTGCCCATGGCAGGACAGATGCGTAGCAAGAAAAGAAGAACGGCTGAAGGAAATACCGTATAAAGCACCGAAGAAGTCGCGGAAGAAAGAGAAAAAGACGGTATTCCTGCTTTGTGACGGTGACCGGATCCTGATCCATAAAAGAGGAAAGACGGGGCTTCTGGCAGGCTTGTATGAATTTCCGAATGCGGAAGGCTGGCTGTCAGACGAAGAAGTGAAACAGCAGGTACAAGAGCTGGGATATGAGCCGTTATATCTGGAGCGGATGCAGGACAGCGTACACATATTTACACATAAGGAATGGCATATGCAGGGCTGGCTCATCCGTGTGGCGGCAGCATGGCCACAGGAGCGGCAGCAGGAGAATTATCATCTGATCCTGCCTCAGGAGATAGAAGCTGTCTATCCGATACCAAGTGCATTCAGAGCCTATACGGATGGGCTCAATATTGTACTAGGCAATGCACATTTTTTGAGATAAAATAGACAAAAATACGAAGGGAAAACGGTATGAAACTTTTAACAATAACAGTACCCTGTTACAACTCGCAGGATTATCTGGATAGATGTATGGAGTCCCTGCTCGTAGGGGGAGAAGATGTAGAGATCCTGATCGTAGATGACGGTTCTACCGACCGCACAGCTGAAATGGCAGATGCCTATGCGCAGAAATACCCGGCGATCGTCAAGGTGATCCATAAGCAAAACGGCGGGCATGGATCTGCCGTCAATGCCGGTATTGCTGGTGCAACAGGCCTGTTTTTCAAGGTGGTGGACAGTGATGACTGGGTCAAAGAGGAATCCTATTATGAGATACTGCAGGCGCTCAGAGAACTGGTCGCAAGCGGGCAGCAGATTGATATGCTTCTGGCAAACTATGTGTATGAAAAGCAGGGCGAAAAGCGGAAAAAGGTTGTTTCCTTCCGCCATGCACTGCCGAAAAATGAAATCTTTACATGGGATCAGGTCAGACATTTTAATAAAACACAGTACATTCTGATGCATTCCATTATTTATCGTACAAAGCTGCTGCATGACTGTGGACTGGAGCTTCCGGAGCACACCTTCTATGTGGATAATATTTTCGCATTTAATCCGCTTCCGTATGTGAAGAAGATTTACTATATTGATACCAATTTTTACAGATATTATATAGGACGGGCAGATCAGTCTGTCAATGAGAAGGTTATGATCGGCAGAGTTGACCAGCAGATCAAGGTTAACAAGCTGATGGTTGATTATCTGACAACAACCAAGATCACCAACAGAAAAACCTATAATTATATGGTAAAGTATCTGGATATCATTACGACGGTGTCTTCCATTATGCTGATCCGTGCACGGACAGAGGAAGCCATTGAGAAAAAAGAGGAACTCTGGGCATACATTCATCAAAAAAATCCGAAAGTCTTTCTTCGTCTGCGGTACGGACTTTTGGGAAATACCATGAATCTGCCCGGCAGAAGCGGAAGAAGAATTTCGGAGTTTTTATACAGGCTTGCGCAAAAGGTAATGAAATTTAACTAAGCTCTGAATCTGTATGATATTTAGGTGCCTGTGATCTTGCGGGAAGCAGATAAACAGGAATATACAGAATGACGAACAGCGCAAATGCAGTCAGTACATCAAACATGGAGTGCTGTTTGATGAAGAGTGTTGACAATATAATAGCAGTAGAGAGCAGTATGGAGCCATATCGGATCGGTCGGATGGCTCCGATTTTTTTGTTGTGACAGATCGCTGCATTGCATGCCATGGAGTTAAAGCAGTGGATGCTTGGAAATACATTGGTCGGTGTATCTGTCGCATACATTGCCTTGACCAGTGATACACAGAAATTATCACGTGCAAAGGTAGTCGGTCGGAGCTGGAGACCGTTTGGATAGACATAGGATACGATCAAGAACAAAGTCATGCCAACCCCGAGTGTGAGACAAAGCTTATAATAATCCTTCCGCTCCAGAAAAACAAAAGTAACGACCGTAGCTGCCACATAAAGAAACCAGAGATAGTACGGGATCACAAAGTATTCGCAGAACGGGATCTTGCGGTCGATGCTCATTTCAATAACATGGATCTGCGAAACAGGTTTTTTTTCCAGATAGAAAAAGATGAGCAGATACACAGGTGCATACAGGATGGGAAGCAGTGCATGTTTATATTGTTTGCAAAATGAAATAATGCGGTTCATGAAAATCTCCCTTTCAAAAAAGTCTGTAAAGACAGGATTGTTTATTGGTAATAAAGCAGCTTTCCGTCTGTTGTGGCGGTCAGTTCTTTATAATGTCCTACAATCTCTCCGTCTGTATGGATACAGAGTGGTCTGGAGGTGACGATGCGGACGGTTTTTGCGCGGTAAGAATGGATTCCTCGATGTCCGACATGTCCGCCAAAGATTGCAAGTGGAATCAGCAGAAGGACACGGAACTTGGAAACATTGCCGGCAACACAGATATCAAGCATACCATCTGTTGCATCTGCCTTTGGACAGAACTTGAAGCCGCCGCCTTCATAAGGCTGCTGCATCATGGCCGCAAACATAAAGTGATGAAAATGCACCGGCGGTTTATCGTCCAGATACAGATCGCAGGAAACCGGTTTTAAAAGAAGCAGCTGCTTTAAGGCAATGCTGACATAAGTCAGTTTACCGAGCCCAAGACGGTTCAATACTTTTTTGGCAGGTGAACGTAATGCTTCCTCGCAGATGGAAGCATCATATCCTATACCGGAGCTGACAGCAAATTTTCTTTTTTTGTGCCCGCAGCGGACAACACCGAGATCTGTTGCAGCTTTGGATCTTCTTCTGATCGTGCGCATGGCATCTTCCGGAAGATCGCTGATATGGAGCGCTCTGGCAAAATCATTACTTGTACCGGCCGGCAGATAAGTAACAAAAGTGTGATCCGGATCCAGAATACTGTTGATGACACAGTTTAAAGTGCCGTCGCCGCCAAGGACAAGTATTTGATTGGGAACGGCATTATATTTATAAAGACACGGGTCGGTAATAGAACGTGTATAGCGGCAGGTATCCTGCGCCGATTTTGTAAAATGTACAATGTAAGTGATTTTTTCCGCGTCCAGTATTTTTTTCAGTTCGCGCCATTTTGCCCTGCCAAGTCCCGTTTTGGCACTGGGATTCACAATGATATGGTACATTCTGCATGCCTCCTCTTATGTAGCTGACAGAATACAATTACATACCTGCCTGTATCGTATCAGTCTATCATAAAGTAAAAATACGTTCTATACTTATTGAGAAAAAATAAGGGAAATTTAATGATTTGGACAGGAAAATATAAACATGCAGGGAGGGAAAGTGTGGGCAACTACCAGATTTCCTTGTGATATTTCATATTTTCATATATGAGAAAATATGCTATACTGACTGCGACGGAGCAAAAAGCGAGTTCAAAACAGAAAGACAATCAGGAGGAGAGGACATGTATTCACTAGACGAAGTAAGAAATGTAGACCCTGAAATTGCAGAGGCAATTGTAGCAGAGCAGAACAGACAGAATGATCATATCGAACTGATCGCCTCAGAGAACTGGGTAAGTAAGGCAGTTATGGCAGCAATGGGATCCCCGCTGACAAATAAATATGCAGAGGGATATCCGGGCAAACGCTATTATGGCGGGTGTGAATGTGTTGATGTTGTGGAAAATCTTGCCAGAGAAAGAGCAAAAGAACTGTTTGGATGCGATTATGTCAATGTACAGCCGCATTCCGGTGCACAGGCAAATATGGCAGTATTCTTTGCTGTTATGCAGCCGGGTGATACCTTTATGGGTATGAACTTAGACCACGGCGGACATTTATCGCACGGATCACCGGTGAATATGTCCGGTAAATACTTCCACTGTGTACCATATGGCGTTAATGATGAAGGCTTTATCGATTATGATAAGGTAAGAGAGATCGCACTGGAATGTAAGCCAAAGATGATCGTTGCAGGAGCTTCTGCTTATGCACGTAAGATCGATTTTAAGAAATTCCGTGAGATCGCCGATGAAGTCGGTGCTGTACTTATGGTAGATATGGCACATATTGCAGGTCTGGTTGCAACAGGCATGCATGAAAGCCCGATCCCATACGCAGATGTTGTAACAACGACAACACATAAGACACTGCGCGGACCACGTGGCGGTATGATCCTCTGCAATCAGGAAGCAGCAGATAAATATAATTTCAACAAGGCAATTTTCCCTGGTATCCAGGGCGGTCCTCTGATGCATGTGATCGCAGCAAAAGCAGTCTGCTTCAAGGAAGCTCTTTCCGATGATTTTAAAGCATACGGAAAAGCGGTCGTTGATAATGCACAGGCACTTTGCAAGGGACTGATGGACAGAGATATCAAGATCGTATCCGGTGGTACAGACAATCATCTGATGCTGATCGACCTGACAAATTACGGACTGACCGGTAAAGCAATTGAAAAGCTGCTGGATCAGGCGCACATCACTGCTAATAAGAATACGATCCCGAACGACCCGCAGTCTCCGTTTGTCACAAGCGGTATCCGTTTAGGAACACCTGCCGTAACATCCCGTGGCATGAATACAGAGGATATGGATCAGATCGCAGAAGCGATCGCACTTGTGATCAAAGGCGGCGAGGAGAAAGTACCGGAAGCTGCAGCAATCGTAAAGAAATTAACAGAGAAATATCCGTTATTATAAGAAATGATTAATAATATGCATTATTTGCCGTAAAAAATGCAAAATATGACACGAAAAAAACATCACGAGAATATCGTGATGTTTTTTTGCCAAAAAGATGTTATTTTTGCCATAAACCATCTGTTTTGAATGGCATATGATATACTTGTGTCATGAATCGATTGGTTCAGATCAGGGGACAGGGGATAATCTTATGTATGGGAAAAGTAGTACAAGTTTTAAATGGTATAATAAAACAATTATCTCATTTTGTAATGAGATGAAATTGTGGTTATTTCAATAACATGCATACATCAGGTATCGCATGTTTTTTTGTATACAAAAATCAGATGACAGATCTTTTTTTATATGACGTGGTGTCATAAAGAAAAACTTGTGCCCAGATATCTGTAAAACGGGGGAAAGGAGCGAAACTTATAAGAATATAAAAGGCTGTCTGGCGGGAAAAGGAGGAAAAATGAAAAACAGAGTAATAGCATTATTACTTTCTGCTGCAATGGTACCTGGTAACTGTGTCCTTGTAAAGCGGAAGAAGTGCCGGAAGTCGCAGTGACGAAAATTAATGCGGATCAGGAAGAAGCATCGGATCAGGAAGCAGAAACAGATCAGGCGCGGGAAGCAGAAGAGATGCAGGATGTTGCATTTTTTGAAGTTGAAAATCTTCTGAGGAAAAGGGCGCCAGTTCCGTTTATATCGGTTCTGGCGCATTTTTATGTAATAGGATGCCAGAGTCAAAAGGTCTAACGTTTTCCTTGGTGTCAGGTATTTTTCGCGGCATATACTGCCAACATCCACATTTTGCGTTGGTAAAGAGGCCTGGAAAACAGAAATGCCATGCAGTAAGCAGTCGATAGCGTAGCCGACTGAGATTTACGGAGCACTTGCCGCACGGAGGGATCGAAACGCTCTTTTTCGACCGGAGTGCGGCAATATGTGCGCATAGTAAATCGCAGGGAAGGCAAGCGTGACTGCGGCTGTATGGCATTTCTGTTTCGTGCTCAGAAATAAGAAACTTATGGCGCCTCAAAAGATGACAAAAGCAGAGGCAAAGAAGCTGCTGGGGATAAAAAACGGGAATTACATGAAAACCTTAGTAAAGAAGTGTGCAAAATGTGCCAAAATGCAAAGAAATTGTTGCATTTTAGCACATTCTCCGTTATACTGACCTAGGGCAAGCGGATCGCTTGACTTGTTTTCATAGAAATACATCTTTCAGGATGAATCATGTGGTCTCCAGTTTTCGAAGTCTGAATTCTCGCCGGTTCGGTAATTTTTCAAACACATCTAAAGATAATCAGGGTTTTCTTTACATATCTAAAAGTCTGCTGGCACGTCTGAAAACATTAGGGGGGAGATAATCATTTCGCATGACACTTTTCAAGAGGACAACGGATTTGTCCTGATTGTATGTAGATCCTGTTTAAAATCCTAAATTTTCTCCAACTAAAAAGACCTTGATGCGATCGACATGACCGCTTCTCCTGGTGATAACGATCTGGTTGCAGATACAGTCCGGTGAAAGACAGTTTGCGCAGCTGCCTGTAATGGTGCAGGGCGTTTTTTTATTGAGACGAAGTGTATTTGGCGGGGTGGCGATATTTTGTACACGGGAAAGACCGGTACCGATATCTGTAACAACTTTATTCATGCCTGCAATGATAAATACCTGTTTCGGTCCCTGGATCAGGCAGGCAACACGATTACCATTACCATCAATATTGATCAGCTCACCATCTAAGGTGATTGCATTTGTGCTCATCAGATAATAATCAGCCAGAACGGATTTTGCAAAAATCTGCCGGGCTTCTTCCGGTGATTTGGCAGTTGTACGGTCGATCATTGTATAACTGCCTGACTGCTGCAACGCATCCATAAGTCCACATTCGTTCAGCGTCTGAGATCCTCCCCATGCAATGGAAGAATTGTTTTCAATCATCGGAAGGATTGTATCAAGAAGTGCCTGACTGTTTTCACAGTAGAATCCCTCCATATTTCTTTTCTCCAGGTTTTTTATAATACTTTTTGCCTTCAGTGCAAAAGCATCAGTTACAAATGACATAAAGATGCTCCTTTCTTTTTGAAATGGTATGATGCTGGAATTGTAGGGGTGTGTAGCACGGAACAATTCGCAGGTATCAAAGCCGGGCTTTTAGCTCTGACATCATTTTATCAATTTTTACAATGGTGTACCAGCATTATATACAGAAATGTGTAAAAACAAAATGGGGTTTTTCTTGAAAAAGACTGAAAATACACAAATTTTTAACAAATTCAACAAAAGTAAGACGAAAACCAAATAATAAACAATGAAAAAAGAAAATATAGATGAAAAATAAAAAAATATAAAGAAAAATGTAAAAATGTGTTGACAAAATGGTGCGCGGTATATATAATTAAAACATACAAAAGAAATTCACATAGATGCTACAAAATCTATAGAAAGAGAGGTACAATCCACCAGAAACATAAGTAAAGTACAAAAGATAAAATAATTTATCTGATTTGTACAGGAAGAAAAGAAGTCGTAATCGAGTACAGTAAGAGAGGCAGCAACGGACAAATGATAAAGTGAGATCAACCTGCTGCAGTACAATCAGTACAAAGGAAAATGGAAAGAGTTACAACAGAATACGGAGGTAGATCCAATGGATCAAGCAGTTATTTAGCGGGTATCAGTCGAAAAGGATTGATACCCGCTAAGCTTTTGTGATAAGATAAACAATACATATATCTTATCAGTTCCGGATGGGAGGTTTGTACAGTGGAATTTGAATCTGGTGGATTGAGTCGGGAAGAGATCAGAAAGAAAAGAAGACAAAAAGAAAGAAAACACGCATTGCTGGTATTGGGTGGCATTGCAGCAGCAGTCTGTCTGGTGCTTGGCATCGGGATTGCAGCACTTGTACATACCATTTCTTCTAATCATGCACAGAAGCAGGAGGCGGCAAAGCAGGCTATGCTGGAACAGCAGGCAGCAGAAAAGGAAACGGCCGCAGCATTGGCTGAAGCAAAGAAAGAGGAAGAGTTGGCAGCACAGAAGGCAGAAGAAGCGGAAACGGCAGAAGAAGCGGAAACGGCAGAAGCTGAGCCTACAGATGCACCGGAAGAAACAGATGTTGCACAGGATGATGTGACAGATACAGACAGTTCGGACGAAACGGCATCTGACCAGACTGATGCGGCAAATCAGGAGGATGCAGAGGCTGTTCTGGAGGAAATGGTAGCTTCACAGATCGCAGGAATGTCTATAGAACAGAAAGCTGCAGCACTTTTCTTTGTGACACCGGAGCAGCTGCTTGGAATTGAAACCCCTGTTACAGAGGTGGGCAGCAGCATCAGTGAGAAGCTGAATCAGTATCCGGTCGGAGGTATTGTTCTGAAGGATGGTAATATAGCAAGTGCAGAGGGGTTATCGGAAATGGTTTCCAACCTGCAGGTATTTACACAAAATTCCCTGTTTATCGGTATCAGTGATGAAGGCGGAGAAGACAGCCCGTTTATTACATCCGGTATTTCGGAAAATGTGATCGCTTCACAAAAGGAGATAGCAGAGTCATTGGGAAATACGGGTGCATACAGTGCAGGTATTTCTCTGGGCAGTGAGTTAAAACAGTTTGGATTTAACGTAGATTTTGCACCTCTTGCAGATGTTTCTTTAAAAGATGGCAGTATTGCAGAGCAAAAAGGATTTGGCAAAGATGCGGCAACAAATGCGGAGCTTGCACGAAATGTAGTAAAAGGTCTGACAGATCAGAGTATATTTGCCGGTGTAAAATATTTCCCGGGATATGGAGATGCAACGCAGGAAGGAAACGGTGGTCAGATCATTTCGCAGCGAACGAGAGACGACCTGAAAGAGGAATATGCACCGTATCAGGAAGCAATCGATGCAGGAGCTAAATTTTTGATGATATCCCATGTCAGTCTGCCTAAGATCCGAGGCGATAAGCGGCCGGCTTCTCTTTCGCCGGAGATCATTACGGATATTGTCAGAGATGAGTGGGGCTATGACGGTATTGTTATTACGGATTATATGGACAAATCCTGTATCTATCAGAAATACACGTATGCAGAAGCGGCAGTAGGTGCGATCGAGGCAGGTGCGGATATGATCCTTTCTACAAAAAATTTCGCAAAGTCTTATAATGGAATTCTGGATGCAGTTAAGAAGGGACAGTTGACAGAAGAGAGGATCGATCAGTCACTGACAAGGATCTATAAGGTGAAATTTGCCTCTAAGGTAGCGGGATATTAAGCGTGAAGGATGGATGCTCCGGATGGAAACAGAGTAGTTGTCTGAGTCAAAAAGGTGATATAGGGATCTATTGTAGGACGCGGTTTTTCGAGTGAGGTTGAATGGTTACAGTATAAAAGTTTGAAAAAGTTTGAAAATGTCTGGAAAAACAGTTGACAAGACAGGAAGAATTATGTAATATATATTTTGCCCGCTGAAAAGCAGGGCAATATGCGCGAGTGGCTCAGTTGGTGGAGCGCGACCTTGCCAAGGTCGAGGCCGCGGGTTCGAGTCCCGTCTCGCGCTCTTATTTTTTACACGAAAAGGATATCTCTTAAGGATATCCTTTTTCTAGTTATCTGAAATATTCTGAGAAACTTCACTGCTTAAATTCCACAAACAAACGAACAGCAGGGAGGTTTTAGGCTGGATCAGAGGACGAATAGAACCTGATGAAACAGCTATAAGGAGGTCGGCAAATGAGAAGAAAAGACAGAGAAGTGACCGGTTTTTCGGAGATCATGAAAATCGTAGAGCAGTGTGAGATCGTGCGTTTGGGGCTTTCGGACGGAGATTACCCTTATATTGTGCCAATGAATTTCGCTTACGAAGTAAAGGAAGAGCAGCTTTATCTGTATGTCCATGGGGCAATGGCAGGCAGAAGATACGAACTGCTCACACAAAATCCGGTATGCAGCTTTGAAATGGACAAGCCGCTTTATATGGACTGCATTACGGAAATGAAAGATGTTACCATGCGGTATCTGTCTGTTATGGGGAAGGCAACGGTAACTTTTTTAGAGGGAGAAGATAAGAAAAGGGCAGTCGATGATGTGATCATGGCAAGGCATGAAGAAACAAAGAATTTTGTATATAATGAAAGTGCGCTGCCAAGGACTGCGGTATTGAAGCTGACTGTAACAGAGATCAGCGCAAAAGCGAATCTGGATACAGAACGATTTGTGCATATAGGGGAGCAGGGAGTGGAATGTCATCGGGCTCAGTATAGGATCGGGCAGGCAGAAGCGGCAGATAAAGGGAAAATCCTGGCATTATATCAGATGCAGCTTGGCAGAGAATATTGTGCATGGGACGATCATTATCCGGGCATGAAGGAGATAGAATTTGACTTGGCAAGAGATGCCCTTTTTGTGATGAAAGATGAGGATGGTGAAATCGTAGCATCTATTTCGATCGATGAAGATGAGGCGGTCAAAAATCTCACCTGCTGGCGAGCTGACCTGCAGCCGGGCGGTGAACTGGCAAGGCTTGCGGTGCATCCGTCTTTGCAAAATAAAGGGATGGCAAGAGAAATGCTGAAATATGGCATGCAGGAGCTGAAAAAACGCGGATATCAAAGCGTACACTTTCTGGTCAACAAGGAGAATAAGAAAGCACTGAGATCTTATGCAGTGTTTCAATTTCCTGTGGTTGGAGAATGTGAGATGTTCGGACAGCCGTTTTTCTGCTATGAAAGTAAGCTGTAGGAAACAGGATAGAAAAGGAGAGACAGTGAAATGGAATGGGAAAGAGTCGATCTGAAAGTTATGAAGCCTGAGCGTGAGACAACGTGGAAGTGTATTGAAGATCGCAGATATGGAGTAGAAAGATCGAAATAGAAAACAGATGTACAAGGAAAGAAAAACAGCGAATGACCCATATCATTCGCTGTCTGTGCATTTATTATGGTAAATAACCGATTGATCAGATAACCGGATGCTCCGGTGCGGAAATCTTTTCTACGAGATCTGCCATATCTGTCATCGTATCCTTGATAGCGGTGTTGATCTCATCGGATACACTTGCCAGTTTACCGACTTCATCCGCTACAACTGCAAAACCCTTACCTGCTTCGCCGGCTCTGGCTGCTTCAATGGAAGCGTTCAGTGCAAGCATACGCTGTTTGGATTCGATCTTATCCAGAGCATGTGATTTTTCAATGATCGCATTGATCAGAGAAGAGAGAGTAGTAATACTGTCTTTGTAGGTCTGGAGTCTGGTATTTAACTGAGAAGTTTCATACTGGTTGTTGATCGCCAGAGTAAGCAGGGAGTGAAGAATCTGGACAGATACTGAAGGATCATCCGTATAATCTGCCGGAGTGCCATAGAGCATGGAACCGATGGATTCTTCTCCCAGGGTAAGCTCTGTTAAGGTATCTTCTGCATGGTAAGTACTGCAGGATTCCGGAATCGCAGTTGTCAGACAGTTGCCGTCCAGATCGGTAATGGCAGCGGAAAGACCTGTCAGACTGTTCCAGTCTTTGATGTAGGTCTGTAATTGTGCTATGTTTGCAAAATCGGTTAATTTTTTCATGTGTTTTGTCCTCCTGATATATAAGTTTACGAATTTCATCGGTTGTATGCGTATGAAAGGCTGATAGAAAAATCTATCAGCGTGATAAGAAGATTATAGCAAATATGTACAAAAAATGATATGATTTCTTGAAAAAATTATGTAGAAAATACAAAAACAAATTTGTGACATTTGATAGTACTCCGTCAGGTGGTTCCGCTTTATAAATCAGATGGAGTATGTTAAAATAGAGATGACAATTCAGAACAGATGGTTCTGAATCCTGTAAGACAGGTATAAGTATGAAAGACAGATGTTTAAAAGAAGAGAAGGAATCATGCCGTGCCACAGAAATTGTCGGGAAAAGAACATGGATTATCAGGCAGCACATTGAAGTATATTGCAATCATTACAATGTTGATCGATCATTTCGGGGCAGCTTTTTTTATTGTTTTTACATCTTTTTATGCGGGAACGGCCTGTTTTGCACAGGCGGATATTCTGTATCAGGTGATGCGCGGGATCGGACGGACGGCATTTCCTATTTTCTGTTTTGTGCTGGTGGAGGGATTATATCATACGCATGATGTAAAGCGCTATCTGCTGAGATTGTTTGCGTTTGCACTGGTTTCGGAGATCCCATTTGATCTGGCACTGTCTGACAGAATTTTGGAGTTTGGAGCACAGAATGTGTTTTTTACATTGTTTCTGGGATTGTTGTCGACAGCACTCATCAAATGTGTTATGGAGAAGCAGGGCTGGGATATGCCACTGAAGCTGTCACTTTCCGTTCTGATCGGGATTGCGGCAATATGGGCAGCTTATTTCCTGAAAACAGATTACAGTGGAATGGGGATCTTGCTGATACTGATCTTTTATGTGTTCAGATCCGACAGAGTCAGGGCATGCGTAGTTGGCTATATCAGTATGATGTGGGAGTGCCTGTGCTTCCCGGCATTTATCTGTATCTATTTTTATAATGGCAAAAAGGGAAATGGAAATAAATGGTTCTTTTATCTGTTTTATCCGGTGCATCTGCTTCTTTTGTATGCACTGCGGATCGTGATAAGATAATGGAACGGGGTACACATTATACATTACAAATTAAGGGAGGAATAGGCATGAAACTGAAATTTATTGGGGCAGATCATGAGGTGACGGGAAGCTGTCATTATCTCGAAGCGTGTGGTAAGCATATTCTTGTTGATTACGGTATGGAGCAGGGAGAAAATGTATTTGAAAACGTAGATCTTCCGGTACAGGAATCGCTGATCGATTATGTGCTTCTGACCCATGCACATGTGGATCATTCCGGTATGCTGCCGCTTTTGTATGCAAGAGGCTTCAGGGGACAGATCTTTATGACGGATGCGACAGCGGATCTTTGCAGCATCATGCTTCGTGACTGTGCGCATATACAGATGCAGGAAGCAGAGTGGAAAAACAGAAAGGCAAAGCGTTCCGCCAATATGGAAGCGGTAGAGCCGATCTACAAAATGGAAGATGCGGATGGTGCGATCCGGCAGATCGTTCCGTGCCATTATGATACAATGATCACAATATGTCCGGGCATCCAGATCCGTTTTACGGATATCGGACATCTGCTCGGTTCTTCCAGTATTGAAGTCTGGATCACAGAAAACGGTATTTCCAAGAAGATCGTATTTTCCGGTGATATCGGCAATACAGATCAGCCGCTGATCAAGGATCCGAAGCCGACGAAGGATGCAGATTATGTCGTTATGGAATCGACTTACGGTGACCGGTTACATACAAAAGAGAAGCCTGATTATGTTGGGGAACTTGTTAAGATCTTAAAAGAAACTTTTGACAAAGGCGGTAATGTGGTCATTCCGTCTTTTGCAGTCGGCAGAACGCAGGAAATGCTGTACTTCCTGCGGAAGATAAAGACAGAAGGGATGGTAGAAGGCTATCCTGATTTTCCGGTTTATGTCGACAGTCCGCTGGCGGTAGAAGCAACCGGAATCTTCCAGAAAAATATATATAGCTGCTTTGATGAAGAGGCTATGGCACTTGTAAAGCAGGGAATTAACCCGATCAGTTTTCCGGGACTTCGTCTTTCCATTACAAGTGAAGAGTCAAAAGCAATTAACTTTGAAGATACACCGAAGGTTATTATTTCCGCTTCCGGTATGTGTGAGGCAGGTCGTATCCGTCATCATTTAAAGCATAATCTGTGGAGGCCGGAGTGTACGATCCTGTTTGTGGGGTATCAGGCGATCGGAACACTGGGACGCAGTATTGTGGATGGCAAAAAGGAAGTTAAGCTGTTTGGTGAGCCCATTGAGATCCGGGCAAGTATCAAAAAGCTGGAAGGTCTGTCAGGCCATGCGGATAAAAACGGTCTGATCGGCTGGCTCCAGAAGTTTGAAAAAAAGCCGGACAGAGTGTTTATCGTACATGGTGAAGATGCAGTCTGTACTGCATTTGCCCAGTGTCTGAAGCACGAATACGGTTATAGCACGTATGCTCCGTACAGCGGAACAGAAGTAGATCTTATGACTGGTGATATTACCTACGAGGCAGAAGGTATTCCGGTTAAGAAACGTAAGATTGCATCCGATGTATTTAGCAGACTGCTTGCAGCAGGACAGAGACTTCTGGCAGTTATCCAGCATAATGAGGGCGGAACCAATAAAGATCTGGCAAAATTCACGGATCAGATCAATGCGCTGTGTGATAAATGGGACAGATAAAATAAAAGAAAGAGAAATGGCAGCATGACAAAAGCAGATAAGATATTTATTGATATGTGTCAGGATATTTTGACAAATGGAACGAGTACGGAAGGGGAAAAAGTAAGACCGCACTGGGAAGACGGAACAAGTGCCTATACGATCAAAAAGTTTGGCGTGGTAAATCGTTATGATCTGTCCGAAGAATTTCCCATTATGACATTGCGCCGGACCGCACTCAAAAGTGCTACAGATGAGATGCTCTGGATCTGGCAGAAGAAATCAAACAATATCCATGATCTTCACAGCCATGTCTGGGATGAATGGGCCGATGAAAACGGTTCTATCGGAAAGGCATATGGCTACCAGATGGGTGTCAAACATCAGTATAAAGAAGGCATGATGGATCAGGTGGACAGAGTAATCTATGATCTGAAAAACAACCCATTCAGCAGACGTATCATGACCAACATTTATGTACATCAGGATTTGCATGAAATGAACCTGTATCCATGTGCATACAGCATGACTTTTAACGTGACACAGAAGCCGGGCGATGACAAGCTGACATTGAACGCGATATTAAACCAACGTTCCCAGGATGTGCTTGCGGCTAACAACTGGAATGTCGTGCAGTATGCGGTGCTTATGCATATGCTGGCGCAGGTATGTGATATGAAGGTGGGAGAGCTTGTGCATGTGATCGCAGATGCACATATTTATGACAGACATGTACCGCTGATCAAAGAACTGATCTCTAGGGAGGGTTTTGCAGCACCGAAGTTCCATCTGAATCCGGATATTCATGATTTTTATCAGTTCACCAGAAATGATGTCAGTCTGGAAGGATACGAGACCGGTCCGCAGATCGCCGATATACCGATCGCCATCTAAGAGCACAAAAAGAAAAACAAGCACCTGCGAAGCAGGTATTTGTTTTTCTTGTGCTCTTAACGAGCAAACTGTCTGCGAAGCAGACGGAGAAGCGCCGCAGGCGCGGGTTTGCGAGTATGAGATAAGGACAGCCAAAAACAAGTACAAGCACTTGCGAAGCAAAAAAGAAACGAAAAGAGGAGCAACATGAAATTAATTGTAGCAGTAGACAGCAACTGGGGGATCGGATTGAGAAATGCCCTTCTGGTACATATTCCAAGTGATATGAAGTTTTTCCGCAGTGAAACGATGGGCAAGACGATCATCATGGGAAGAAAGACACTGGAAAGCTTTCCGCAGGCACAGCCGCTTGCGGGCAGAAACAATATTGTGATCACAAAGGATCCGGCTTATCAGGTAAAGGGAGCGGTTGTGGTACACAGCATTGAGGAAGCAATAGAAGAAAGTAAAAAATATGATACAGATGTGTATTGTATTGGAGGAGAAAGTGTTTACCGCCAGCTTCTGCCATATTGTGACGAAGCCTTTATCACGAAGATTGATCACGCTTATGAAGCAGACAGCTTTTTCCCGAATCTGGATGAAATGCCGGAATGGGAAATGACGGAAACAAGTGATGAACAGACGTATTTTGATCTGGAATATACTTTCACCAAATACGAAAGAAAGCACTAAGCAACAATCTGATTTCTACCGGAGGTTTTACCTCGGTATAATTTTTCATCAGCACGTGTAATGATGGCATCGATGGATTCGGTCATACTGTATTCTTCGATGCCGCCTGTTATTGTCAGGTGCAGACTCACATCTTTGAAAGTAAATTCCTGTTCGGCAATACGGGCTCTGATCTGATCGAGCAGCTTATATGCGCGATCCAGATCTGTGTTTTCAAAAGTCAGCAGAAATTCTTCACCACCCCATCTTGCAACCTGTCCTCTTCCTTCCATACTGCTTTTTAATATATAAGAGAGTGATTTGAGAACATAATCGCCCATGCCATGTCCGTGTTCGTCATTGACATGCTTGAAAAAGTCGATATCCAGAATTGCCACGCAGAAGTTCATATGATGTTTGACATATTGCTGGGAAAGCATGGAAAGGTGCTGCGTCATGGCACGTCTGTTCCAAAGAGAAGTCAAAGCATCTGTAGATGCCATCTGCTCCAGCTTTTTGTTGTATTGCAGGATCTTGGCTTCGGAAGCCATGAATTTCTGGTAATAAGCATATGCCACATAAGAAAAAGCAAGCGTGGAAAAAAAGATGTTAAAGATAAGGATGAACATTGCAGCGTGACCGCTGATCTCAGCCTGCAGAGGCAGTTTCCCTTTCAAGATAGCCAGCGCGTTCAGATAAACAGACATAAAAACAGCGTAATGGATTTTTTTGCGGATCGGTATATTTAAACTGAAAAAATATACCATGATCGTAATAAAGGCAGTAGGTGCAAAGAAGTATTTCCAGCCGACACGGATCGTCAGCAGGGTGAGCACTGCCAGGACAGAGAAGATATAAAGCAGTGTCCCAAGCCTGATATGTGCTTCATAAGTGCAGATCATGGCAGCAAGAATCAGACCAATGCAAAATACAACTTCGAGACAGCTGTAAATATATCCTGCATAAGCGAGTATGATCGTCAGCAATATATAATGAAGAATGCTGATGCAGGAAAGATAACGTACCAGAACAGCCAGATTATTGGATTCGGCACTTACTGCAGTCTCTTTTTCCATTATCTTTACAAAATTGTTCCATAGTTTTTTCATGTTGATCTCCCATTTATGTAAGCCGCACATGGTGATAACCGGATAGAGGCTATAACCTGCTGCGCAGACGGTTCACTCGTTAATAAGCACAAAGCTCACGAATCCGCGCTGCGCGCTTTGCATCCTGCTACGCAGGATATTCGTTCGCTAATAACGCAAGAAAAACAAATGCCAGCTCTGCTGGCGCTTGTTTTTCTTTTGCGTTCATTACATTATATCATAACACGGGGCTATGTTCTATATAAAATAGTGTTCTATCTGAAATGGTTGACAGTATAAAAAAAGCAGTGGTAAACTGTATTGGTAAAGGGCGGAGATATCGCCATGGCAGTGCCGTGTGGTGACTGCAGAGGAAAGGAAGCGTACTTATGGAAAAGAAAAATATCGATTGGTCAAATCTCGGATTCGGTTATGTACAGACAGACAAGAGATTTGTGGCAAACTTTAAAGACGGTGCATGGGATGAAGGTACATTAACAGAGGATCCCAATATCGTGCTGAATGAGTGTGCAGGTGTTCTGCAGTATGCACAGACAGTATTTGAAGGTATGAAGGCTTATACGACAGAAGATGGAAGAATCGTTACATTCCGTCCTGACTTAAACGCAGCCCGTATGGCAGATTCCGCAAGAAGATTGGAAATGCCTGTATATCCGGAAGATAAATTCGTAGAAGCAATTGTAAAGACAGTAAAGGCAAATGAAGCATATGTACCGCCTTACGGATCAGGTGCAACGCTTTATGTCCGTCCATATATGTTCGGCAGTAACCCGGTTATCGGTGTAAAACCTGCTGATGAATATCAGTTCAGAATATTAACAACTCCTGTTGGACCTTATTTTAAGGGCGGTGTAAAGCCTCTGACAATTAAGATAAGTGATTTCGACCGTGCAGCACCACATGGTACAGGTCATATCAAAGCAGGTCTTAACTATGCAATGAGCTTACATGCGATCGTAACGGCACATCAGGAAGGCTATGATGAAAATATGTATCTTGATGCAGCTACCAGAACAAAAGTAGAAGAGACAGGCGGTGCTAACTTTATTTTCGTGACAAAAGACAACAAGGTTGTTACACCGAAGTCAAGCAGCATCCTGCCATCTATCACACGTCGTTCTCTGATGTATGTTGCAAAAGAGTATCTCGGATTAGAGGCAGAAGAAAGAGAAATCTATCTGGATGAAGTAAAGGATTTCGCAGAATGTGGTCTTTGCGGTACAGCAGCAGTTATCTCACCGGTTGGTAAGATTGTTGATCATGGTAAAGAAATCTGCTTCCCAAGCGGTATGGAAAAGATGGGTCCTGTTACACAAAAATTATACGACACACTGACAGGTATCCAGATGGGCAGAATCGAAGCACCGGAAGGATGGTTAAAGGTAATCGAATAAACCGGTCTGTTTTGGAAAATAAAATACAAAGAAAAATGAGGAACCTTTGGCACCTGCGTCAAAGGTTCTTTTGTGTTATGTAAAAAAATATCTGATATCCTCTTGACAATTCGGAAAATTATTGCATGATTGTATTATATAAATAGTACAATAAGACAAAGAAAGGAGAATGCAATATGGCATGGAAACTGGATAATGACAGGCCAATCTATGCACAAATTGTGGAGAAGATCAAACTCAGGATCATATCAGGCTTTTATCAGCCGGGCAGTAAGCTGCCGAGTGTGAGAGATCTTGCTTTGGAAGCCGGTGTAAATCCTAACACAATGCAAAAAGCATTTGCGGAGCTGGAAAACAGTGGACTTCTGATTACAATGCGGACAAGCGGCAGGATGGTGACGGAAGATGAGGAGAGGATCAGTATGGTAAGAGAAACGATCGCACAGGAAAAGATAGATGCATTTTTGCAGGATATGAGGGAGCTGGGCTTTGGTCCGGAACAGTCATTTCTGCTGATCAAAAATAGTGTAGAGCAAAAGAGGGAGGAAGAGTAATGAGTGCTTTAGTACAATGCATGAATCTGACAAAATGCTATGTAAAAGGAAAGGCTCCGGCAGTATCAGACCTGAATCTGACGATTGAAAGAGGTCATATCGTAGGGCTGCTTGGACCCAACGGAAGTGGTAAAACAACGCTGATCAAAATGATGAATGGGCTTTTGAAGCCGACAGACGGTGTGGTGCTGATCGGAGGATCAGAGCCGGGCGTAGAGACAAAAAAGCATGTTTCTTATCTGCCGGAACGGACATATCTGGAGGCGCAGAGAACAGTGGAAGATCTGGTGGATTTTTTTGCTGATTTCTATGAGGATTTCAAAACAGACAGAGCGTATGAGATGCTGCAATCTTTAAATATCCAGCCGGGCGACAGGTTAAAAACGCTGTCAAAAGGTACCAAGGAAAAGATCCAGCTGATTCTTGTGATGAGCAGGGATGCGGATCTGTATATTCTGGATGAACCGATCGCAGGCGTAGACCCTGCAGCAAGAGATTACATTATGAAGACTATTTTGAATAATTATAATCCGGAAGCATCCCTGATCATCAGTACACATCTGATCTCCGATATTGAAAGTATTCTGGATGATGTGATCTTTATCAAAAACGGTCAGCTTGTTCTGCAGGCTTCTGTGGACGAGATCAGAGAAAAACAGGGTAAAACGGTTGATGCATATTTCAGGGAGGTGTTTGCATGTTAAAGAAATTATTTGTACATGAATGGAAAGACTGCTGGCGTCTGGTCGGGCTTATGAATCTGATCGTAATCGGACTGACATTGATCGGAACAGTTGTTATGCAGAGTGATACATGGAGTTTTGCATCTGAAAATGCAGTAATACGGCTGACAATGAGCTTGTATGTCATGGCTTACATAGCATCGATAGCAGCCCTCAGTCTGGTAACGGTATTTTTCTTTTATAACAGATTTTATAAGAATCTTTATACGGATCAGGGGTATCTGATGCATACGCTTCCGGTTACACAGCATGAACTGATCTGGTCAAAAACATTTGTTGCACTGATCTGGCAGCTGATCGGCGGACTGGTCATGGCAATTTCCATCTTCAGCTTCTTCTTCAGCATGCTTGATCCCGCAGATAAGAAGAACTTTTGGAGTGATATGTTTGAGGGATTGTCAGAAATCCCGTGGACTCCGAGTGTTGCAGTGATTATCATCCTTTTTGTACTGATCGCAATTGTATCTATGTTTATGAACGTTTTTATGGGATACGCGGCAATTAGTATAGGACAACTTTTCAAGAAGCAGAGGCTGCTTGGGGCGATTGGTATTTATATCGGACTTTATATGCTTCTGCAGATGGTATCTTCCTATTCAATGGTTTTTGTGAATTTTATTTCCATAGACACTTATTCCTATGAAAAGATGATACAGACGATACTGACACTCCTGCTTGTGGTTCTTTTGGTGGAAACAGCCGCAACGATAGCGTTCTACTTTATCAGTGCACATATCATGAAGAATCAGTTGAATTTGGAATAATGTAGCAGATAAGAAAGCCTTTGCATAAAATAAGAAAAAATGCAGAGGTTTTTTTATGCCCGAAAAGAAGGAAGGACCTATGCAGGATATGATAGACAGAGGTAATCTGTCACTGCAGGTAACAAGCACGATCGGACTTTTGCCGGTTGAAAATGCAAGGATCAGTATCTCTTATACAGGTGAGGACAGTGTGGTAGAGGAAATTACAACGGACAACAGCGGACGGACAGAAGCCGTTTCTCTGCCTGCACCGCCGCTGGAATGGAGTCTGGATGCAGAGCAGACAAACCGCCCTTATGCAGAACTGAATCTGCAGATCACAGCACCCGGTTATCAGCCGGTAACGATAGAGGGCAGTGAACTTCTGGCAGATGCAACTGCACTGCAGCAGGTGAGAATGGAACCGACGGAAGAGATGCAGCAGACAGAAAATATCGTGATCCCGGATCATACATTATATGGAGAATATCCGCCCAAGATCCCGGAGGAAGAGATCAAACCGATGGCGGAAACAGGAGAGATCGTATTATCCAAAGTTGTGATCCCGGAATACGTTGTGGTACATGACGGACCACCGACGGACAGCCGCGCAACAAACTATTATGTGAAGTATAAAGATTACATTAAAAATGTGGTGTCTTCCGAGATTTATGCGACATGGCCGGAGGCGACGATTTATGCCAATACGCTCTGTATCCTGTCGTTTACCTTAAACAGGGTTTTTACAGAGTGGTACAGAAACAAAGGGTACGATTTTACGATCACAAGCTCAACCGCATTTGACCAGAAATGGGTTTATGGGAGAAATATATACGAAAATGTAGACAGGATCGTGGACTCTGTTTTTGCAAATTACTTATCCAGACCGGGTGTAAAACAACCGATTTTTACTTCCTATTGTGACGGAAAACGCACAACCTGTAACGGACTGAAGCAATGGGGCAGTAAGTATCTGGGCGACGAAGGTTATTCTGCCATTGAGATCATCCGCTATTATTATGGGGAAGATATGTATATCAATACATCCGAAACGATTGCCGGTGTCCCGTATTCCTGGCCGGGGTATGATCTGACGATCGGTTCTTCCGGGGAAAAGGTAAGACAGCTGCAGCGGCAGCTGAACCGGATCGCTCAGAACTATCCGGCGATTCCCAAGATCGATGTAGATGGTATCTATGGACCCAAAACGGTGGAAGCGGTCCGTACTTTCCAGAACATTTTTGATCTGCCAAAGACAGGTGTGACGGATTATGCCACCTGGTATGAAATATCGAATATCTATGTGGGCGTGACGCGGATCGCGGAACCGGTCTGACAGATACGGATGCGCTCTGATCGGCAGCTGTCAAATGCACCGCATAAGTGCGTGCATTTGACGCTGTTTTTTGTGGTTATTATATGGTATAATGAGCCTGAAATACAACATGATCGAAAGGAAGGGCTTCTGTGAACAGAATCGAAAAATATCTGAATCTGGAAAAGACAGGCTTTGCATGGGAAGATGATCTTCTGCTGTTTACGCCAAACAGATTGACAGGCACGGTAGGAGAAAATGAAAAACAGGAAGATCATATACAGATCAGTTCCCGGAAAGGGAAAGAAATTTCCTGTGTATTTTACTCAAGCCATTACAGAGTCCAGTGCCTGGATCAGGGCTTTGTAGGCAGAGAGGGAAAGTTACCGTATTGCATCGATACGACAGGACTGAATGCAGGCGATGAGATCCGCGGCGAATTCAGTATTCTTTCAAATTTCGGTGAATACAGGGTACCGTATCAGATCACGGTAAAGCCTGTGATGATGACGGATGAGCTGGGGGAAATGCGGAATTTGTTTCATTTTGCCAATCTTGCCAGAGTTGACTTCGCGCAGGCGGTCCGCCTTTTTTATACAGAAGAGTTTCAGCGTCTCTTTGTGGGACATGACAGGCAGTATTACAACTTGTACAGAGGATTATCCGTATATCCGGGCAATGCCCACAATGTAGATGAATTCCTGATCGGAATCCATAAAAAAAGTGCTATGGTGTATGAGGTAGCCGAGGACAACCTTTTGTTTGGCAGAAATGCACAGGGAGAGGAGCAGATTGAGCTGCACCGGAAAGGCTGGGGCTATACGGATATTACCGTAACAGCCAAGGGGAAATTTATCCGCCCGGAAAAGGAGCATTTAACGGAAGAAGATTTTGAGAAAGATATCTGTGCCTTTTCTTTCACGATTTTACCGGAGTATTTTATCGAAGGGGATAATTACGGCAGTATTACCTTTACAAGTGACAGTGGCAGTGTGACGGTACATATCATGATTCCAAAGCAGAAGCAGCAGGAGAATGAGAAGCAGACCGCGGACAGACAACGCAGGAAACTGCTTGCAAGGCTCATGCGTCTGTATCTGGCATATCGGATGCAGCCGCAAAACAGAACGGATATCCTGAAAGAGGCGGAGAAACTTGCAGAAAAGCTGAACAGCGGTTATGGCAGGAGTCTCGAAAACCGCCTGTATCAGGTGCTGATCTTATGGCTGCAGCAAAGAGAAAACGAAGCAAAATGGGTATTGAACCATGTGGCGCAAAGCTATCTGCGCGGGGAGATCGATGCAGTGCCTTATGCGGCATATTTATATTTGCGCGGCCAGATCTGTCAGGAGGAAGATACTGCAGAAGAAGCCGGACAGGAACTTTTAATGCTGCAGGAGGAAAGGCCGGAGGCTTACCTGCCTGCCTGTCTGTATAGCAGGATCCAGCCGGATGCGGAAAGCAGAGACGTCTTTTCTGTACTGGAAGCGCATTTTTATAGGGGAGCGGACAGCCCGGTGCTTTTGCAGACTGCGTTTTCACTGGTGGAGAAAAGTCCTTCCTGCCTGATGAAACTGGAATCTTTTGAAATACATATTCTTTGGTTTGCGATCAAATACGGTGTTTATACGGAGTCACTTGCAGAAAGGACAGCGTATCTGGCAATGCGCAGAAAAGAAATGGACAGACCGCTTTACTGTCTGTTGACCAAAAGCTACCGGCTGTACGAGAGAGAAGATACACTGAAAGCAATGTGTACCTTGCTGATCCGCAGCGGAAAAACAAAAGGATTTGGCAAGTGGTACGCATGTGCACTGGAGAAGGATCTTCGTATCACTTCTTTATACGAATACTATATGATGGCAACGGAGCCGGGTCAGCTGCCGCCTAAAAATGTACTCTTATATTTTGCATTCCAGTGTGATCTGCCGGAGGAACGGAAGGCAGCCCTTTTTGCCCTGATCCTAAAAAATCAGAAACAGCTTCAGGATCTGATGCCGCATTATGAGCCGCAGATCGAAAGCTTTGCATGGGAACAACTGGAAAAGGAAAACATCAGTGAGCCATTGGCAACTATTTACCGGTATGTATTTCAGGATCCGCAAAAGCTGCAGGCGGCGAAAAAGGCACTTTTGCAGGTGGCATTTACCCATCGGATCAGCACAAAAGCAGAGAATGTCTGTCGTGTGATCCGTGTACAGGATAAGCTCAAGCAGGAAGAGCAGATACCGCTTGTAAAGGGGATCGCTTATGTATCCTGTTATACGGATGCTTATGAGATTTTTTTAGAGGATGAAAACGGAAACCGTTATCAGGACAGCAGTCTGTACGAAGATAAAAAGCTGATGAATGCGGAACGTATCTTTATGCGCCAGGAGGCAGAAGTGTCTGCCGCACCATTGATGTTATATGCAGAATCACTGGAAGCCGGTGAGAAGCATGACGAGAAACAGACTGTCATGATCTACAGCCGTCTGATCGCATCGGACGAGATTGAGCCGGCATATCGGAAACAGCTTGCGGAAAAACTGATGGAGATCTATTACAGACAGGATGAGCAGGAAAAACTGAAAGCACTGTTACAGAGCTGCGATCTGACAACTGTCAGTCTGCAGCAGCGGGCACAGATCCTGCAATATATGTTGTATTGTGAAATGGATGAACAGGTAGAAAAAGCACTTCTTACCTATGGATTTGAAGGTGTGTCCCCAAAGCTGCTTGCAAAGTTTATCACAAGGCATTTACAGAAAGATGACAGTTATGATGCAAGCTGGCTGGCGCTGGCACTTTATACTTTCCGGAAAGGGAAATATACACAGGAGATGCTGGCTTATATCTGTCGTTATTATGAAGGCGGCAGCAGACAGATGCAGGAGATCATGCAGGCCGCCCTCCGGTTTGACACAGATGTGCTGCAGCTTTCCGAACGGATCCTGCTCGCAGCAAAATTTACACAGGGAATCGGCGGCGGACAAAAGGAAGCATATGCTTACTATGTAAAGTATCGCAAAAACAGCGGGATTGCCCATCAATATACGGATTATATAGTATACCAATATTTTGTAAAACAGCATCCGGCGCAGGCAGAAGTATTCACAGTGCTGGAGCAGTATCTGGCAGAAGAGCAGTGCAGTCTTCTTTCTAAGATTGCTTATTTGCAGTATATGGCAAAGGAAGAGACCACATATACAAAAAAACAGGAAGAACTGATCCGCGATCTGGTAGAACAGGTCATGGAAAGAAGAGGGTATTTACCGTTTTTCCGAAGCTTTTCCGGTTTTATCCCGCAGCTTCATCTGTATGCGAATCTGGTGTGCATGGAATACCGGACGGAACCCGGTACTAAAGTAAGCCTGCACTATCTGGGAGACGGTGGCGGGGACCGGTACGAGATCAAAATGCTTTCGGAAGTGTGTGAGGGCTATTATGTGAAACGTTTTGTCCTGTTTTTTGGAGAAAAGCTGCAGTATTATGTGACAGAAGAAAAAGACAGCACCTGGCAGCTGACGGAGAGTGGTTGCCTGGAAAATAATGAAGCAGCACCGGAAACGGGAGAGAGCAGATATGAGCTGTTAAATGATCTGTTCCTGAGTGCTTCCATGGGAGATGAACGGACAAAAAATGATTTTGAACGGGAGTACATCAGACAGGATCTTGTAGCAGGGCAGCTATTCAGATAGAAAGAGAAGGAACAAAATGGAACTTGTAATAGGCTGTGATATCAATGAATATTATGTGCAGTTTTCCTATGCGGAGGAGGGAAAAGAACCGGTCATGCCTGATTTCCCCGGTGTCACACAGGTTGAGACAGCACTTTGCAGACGGGAAGGCGTGAACCAGTGGTACGAAGGAAAGGAAGCGGTAAAGCGTGCGCTGGCTGGAGAAGGGGCGCTTGCAGAGCATCTTTTTTCCCGGATGCTTCATGCGGATACGATCAGGCTTTCCGACAGTGAATATCAGCTGACAGATCTTTGCAGCCTTTTTTTGGGGCACACATATACAGCGTTTGTCAGAAAAGTCAGGGAACAGCTGGGCGAGGAGATAACGGTCCGGGCACTTGTACTGACCGGACGGATCGATCCGGGGGTACATTATGGTAAATTGCAGGAAATCGTAAAAAATCTGCCGGTAGAGGATATTTCCTTCCAAAGCCATGAGGAAAGTATCTTTTCTTATCTGGTGCATCAGCCCAGAAGGCTTATGGGATATGAGACACAGGTTCTGGATCTGACTTCGGAGCAGCTCGTGATATACCGTGTGGAAATGAACCATAAAACAAGACCTGTTGTCGTGAGTATAGAGACGACAGAAACGGATCTTTATAAAAAGAAACATTATGCATCCATCATGGAGCATGACAGAGAACTTGCAAAACTGGATCAGGAACTGGCGGAATATATGCAGGACTATACGGCGGGCAGGATCGTAACAAGTCTGTATCTGATCGGCGATGGATTTCACGGAGACTGGTATCAGGAAACGCTCAAGGTGATCTGCAGAAACCGTAAGGTGTTTGCGGGAGACAACCTGTTTGGAAAGGGTGCCTGTTTTGCAGCAGCGGAACGAATCTGGAAGGGAGAAGCATCGGAAGATTTCCTGTATCTGGGCAAGGATATGCTGCAGTATAATGTAGGGATCAGGCTGTATGACAAAACGGAGGAGATCTACTGCCCGCTTTTGGATGCGGGGACAAACTGGTATGAGGCGGCAGGCAGTCTCGCTTTTTATATAGAAGATACAGATGAGATCCGGCTGCAGGTTGTACCGATCCGTGGAGGGAAAAAAGAGATCGTGATCGGTCTGGACGGACTCAAAAGACCATATCGAAGCTGCCTTCTGGAGCTTGCTTTTTCCATGCAGGATAAGGAAACCTTGGAGCTTACGGTGCTGGATCATGGATTTGGCAGTTTCTTTGCACCTGTCAGGGAACCGTTTATAAAAGCAATCCGTCTGGCAGAGCTGCCAGATGCTGATGAGAAGGAAAATGCATGTTATGTCTGCATAGGACAGAGGCTGCAAAAACCATATCAGGTCGCCATGCATACAGATATTTTTTCTATGGAAGAGTTGTGTTATTATATTACGGTACATGCGGACATGCTGGATCAGGGGTTTATGCGGGAAGATCTGGCAGATGCAGTGGAACAGATGGAACTTTTTGATCTGGCAGGAAGCTTAAGACAGCTGTTGCATTTTCAGGGGAGTCTGCATACCTTCTGCCGGATGATATTGGAAGAAGCGGCCTATGTTTCTGCTGATAAAATGACGGAGCTGATGGAAACACTGACGAAAAACGAGACATTGACACCGCTTAAGAGAAAGCAGAAGCAGGCAGACGGTCTGTACTCACAAAAGGCATATATGCAGGCGATCACGCTGTACCGGGAACTTTTGCGGGAAGAGACGGAGCAGGAAAACAAGGCGGTATTGCTTGAACAGATCGGAAAATGTATGGCACAGCTTTTTGAATACGGGCTTGCGGAAGCGCAGTTTATGGAAAGCTACCGGCTTGGCAGAAAAGAAGCGCTTCATCTCTATTTGCTTTGCAGAAGAATGCAGATGACAAAGGAAGAATTTGTCCGCTTTATTACGGAGCATGAAGCATATTATGAAAGTGCGCTGACTGTAGAACAGGAATATGAAAGTGCGTTGCAGACAGCGGAAGATACATTGAAGCAGATGGAAGGGCTGCCTGATATGGACAGTCTTCGGGAAACATATCGTGTCATGATGGAACAGCCGGAATCTGTATAAGGGAGTAAGCAATGAAGTTTTGGAACAGATTGTTTAGACGCAGAAAAAAGAAAAAAGAAGAACTGCCGGATGAAGCAGACGGAGCAGCATATGGACTTACGGAACATGAAACGGATCTGGAGGATGAACAGCAGCGGACAGGCTATGTGGAAAGTCTGCTGACACAGATCGCTGATGCGCAGAAGCAGATCAGCGAGTGTGAAGCCGAATACGCCATGGTCGATCTGTATCTGAGGGACATGGAACTGATCGATTATATTTCCGGTGAAGACAGGGAGAAGCTGGAAGACTGTGCAAAGGCAGTGCATCTGTTGGAAGAGGACAAGAGCCGGTATGAAAAAAAGAAAAGACATATGTCCGATGCAGATTATGCAAAAATGGAGCGTCTGTCTGAGGATGCACATGACAGCCTGACGCGCCTGCAGGAAGCGGAACAGTATCAGGAAGCAATCCGAAACGATCTGAGCAGACTGGAAAATGAAAAGCAGGCATGTCTGTTCAGAAGGCAGGAAGCAAAGACGGCAATGGAAAACCTGCGGGGCATGGCGGTTATCACGACAGCGGCGGTCTTTTTCTGTATCGTGATCCTTTTGATCATGCAGTTTGCCTTTGAAATGCAGACACAGATGGGCTATATTCTGACGGCAGCAGTCTGTGCGATCGCACTGGTGGCAATGTATATGAAATATATGGATGCAGCACAGGAGGACAGATTGTCTTCAGGCAGTCTGAACAGAGTGATCCTTTTGCAGAACCGTGTGAAGATCCGGTATGTCAATAATACAAATCTGCTGGATTATTATTATCTGAAATTCGGTATTTCCTCCGGGGAGGAGCTGAAAAGTCTGCTGGAGGCTTACCAGGCGGAGCAGGTGGAACGGAAAAAGCTGGAACAGACGATGCAGGAGCTGTCCTTCGGACAGGAGGATCTGATCCGTATCCTGAAAAAATATCGTCTGCATGATCCGATGATCTGGCTGCACCAGACCGGTGCGATCTTAGATCCCAAAGAAATGGTCGAGGTAAGGCATGCTATGATCCTGCGCAGACAGCAGCTCAGAAAGCAGATGGAATTCAATACCGACAACGCGGAAAAAGCACAGGAGCAGATCAAAAAGCTGGTAACGGAGTATCCGAAATATGCAGCACAGATTCTGAAAATGGTTTCTGCCTATGAAGAAAAAGCAGAAAGCTGAGAAAAGCAGATTGACAGAGTATGGCAGGAATGGTACCATTACACCGTGCTTGATTTACTATGGTAAAGTGCTACTACGATAAAATATCAAGGTTTTACATAAGGAGAGTTTTATGAGTTTTGGAACAATGCTTGGGCAATTAGCTACGGGGATGCTTGTAACAGGAGAGATTTTTTTCCTGACACTGTTATTTTCGCTTCCGCTCGGACTGGTTATTTCTTTTGGACGCATGTCAAAAAACGGTCTGCTTCGGACAATCACAAAAATCTATATTTCCATCATGCGCGGAACGCCGCTTATGCTGCAGCTTATTGTAGTTTATTTTGCTCCGTATTACATATTCCGCATCCGCATTTCATCAGGATATCGTATGATCGCGGTCATCATCGGATTTGTATTAAATTATGCAGCTTATTTTGCGGAGATCTACCGTTCCGGTATCCAGTCCATCCCGGTAGGACAGTATGAGGCTGCCAAGATCCTCGGCTACAGCAAGGGACAGACTTTCTTTAAGATCATTCTGCCGCAGGTCATCAAGCGGATCCTGCCCGCTGTGACAAACGAGGTCATTACACTGGTCAAGGATACCTCCCTTGCATTTGTACTTGCCGTGACGGAAATGTTCACACTGGCAAAACAGGTGGCAGCAGCACAGACAACGATCGTACCGTTGATGGCAGCAGGTGTGTTTTATTATCTTTTTAACCTGCTTGTTGCATTTGTCATGGAAACACTGGAAAAGAAAATGGCTTATTACAGATAGGAGAAAGATATGATTTTATTGGAACTGAAGCATTTAAAAAAATCCTTTGATGAGCTGGAAGTCATCAAGGACTTCTCTCTTTCTGTAAAGGAAGGAGAAGTTGTTTCCATTATCGGTCCTTCCGGCAGCGGAAAATCAACGATCCTGCGCTGCCTGACGATGCTCGAGCAGATGGATGACGGCGAGCTTTCCTATCTGGGAGAGTACGCGGCAAAAAGTGAAAACGGCAGATGTGTTTATGCATCCAAAGAAAAACTGAAACAGATTCATCATTATTTCGGGCTTGTATTCCAGAATTTCAATCTGTTTCCGCATTACAGCGTTTTGAAAAATATCATGGATGCACCTGTCAGTGTAGATAAGGTGCCAAAGGAAGAAGCAAAGAAGCGTGCGCGTAAGCTGATGGAGCAGCTTGGACTTTCCGAAAAGGAAAATGCTTATCCGTATCAGCTTTCCGGCGGACAGCAGCAGCGTGTATCGATCGCAAGAGCACTGGCGCTGCAGCCAAAGATCCTGTTTTTCGATGAACCGACAAGTGCGCTGGATCCGGAGCTGACAGGGGAAGTTTTAAAGGTCATCAAAGAACTGGCAAAAGAAAAGATGACAATGATCATCGTGACACATGAAATGCAGTTTGCAAGAGAGCTTTCCGATCGTATCATCTTTATGGAAAACGGTGTCTGTGTACAGGAGGGGACACCGGATGAGATCTTCCATTCCGAAAATGAAAGAGTCAGGGACTTTATCGGCAAATTTGTAGGATAGCTGATTGCACTTTGCAGCGGAAACGATTATAATGTTTTTTGTTTATATACAATTAGGGAAGGTAAGAGATACACCAGACAACAATCTTTTAAGAAAGTGGAGAAAACAATGGCAGAATTAGAACACTTAAAGGAAGAATGCGGCGTATTCGGCATGTATGATTTTTCAGGTGGCGATGTCGCAACAAGTATCTACTACGGATTGTTTGCACTGCAGCACAGAGGACAGGAAAGCTGTGGCATTGCTGTCAGTGAAACAAACGGCCCAAAAGGAAAGGTTTCCAGTCATAAGGATATGGGGCTTTTAAATGAAGCCTTTACCCCGGAAGTGCTGGAGAAATTAAAGGGAGACATCGGTGTCGGACATGTCAGATATTCGACCGCCGGCAGTTCAACCCGCGAAAACGCGCAGCCACTTGTCCTGAATTATGTCAAAGGAACACTGGGACTGGCGCACAACGGTAATCTGATCAATACACCCCAGCTGCACAAAGAGCTCGAATATACAGGAGCCATTTTCCAGACAACGATCGATTCAGAGGTCATTGCCTATCTGATCGCCAGAGAGCGTCTGAATTCCAAAACAGTAGAAGAAGCAGTCGGACGTGCCATGAAGAAGCTGAAGGGTGCGTACTCTTTGATCGTTATGAGCCCGCGTAAGCTGATCGGTGCGAGAGATCCGTTCGGATTCCGTCCGCTTTGTATCGGAAAACGTGATAATGCTTATGTACTGGCATCTGAGACATGTGCCCTTGATACGATCGGTGCAGAATTTATCCGGGATGTGGAACCCGGCGAAATTGTAACGATCTCACCGGAAAAGGGCATTGAATCCGACAAGAGCTGCTGCATTTTAAAAGAGCAGCATGCAAGATGTGTTTTTGAATACATTTATTTCGCAAGACCGGACAGCCTGATCGATGGCTGCAGCGTCTATCATTCCCGCATTATGGCAGGTAAATATCTGGCAATGGACAGTCCGGTGGAAGCAGACATTGTAACAGGTGTACCGGAATCCGGTAACTGTGCTGCAATGGGATATGCCATGCAGTCAGGTATTCCGTATAATACTGCTTTTGTAAAGAATTCCTATGTCGGAAGAACCTTTATCAAGCCAAAGCAGAAAAACAGGGAAAGCAGTGTACAGATCAAGCTGAATCCGATCAGAGAGGTTGTTGATGGCAAACGTGTCATCATGATCGATGATTCGATCGTCCGCGGAACAACTTCCGACCGTATTGTAAAGCTGCTGCGTGATGCAGGTGCGAAAGAGGTGCATGTCAGGATTTCCTCACCGCCGTTTTTATGGCCGTGTTATTTCGGAACCGATGTACCGGCGAGAGAACAGCTCATTGCCTATAACAGATCTGTGGAAGAGATCAGGCAGATTATCGGAGCGGATTCCCTTGCCTATCTGTCTTTGGACAGACTGCCCGACATCGTAGGCGGCAGAGAGATCTGCACCGGCTGCTTTACCGGGAAATACCCAATGGAACCACCGCAGGATGATATCCGCGGAGAATTTGATGAGTAAAGATGAGGAGAAAGAGATGAGTAATGACAGATATGTAAGCCCGCTTTCAGAGCGTTATGCCAGCAAGGAGATGCAGTATATTTTTTCGCCTGATAAGAAATTCAGAACATGGAGAAGACTCTGGGTTGCACTTGCAGAGACAGAGATGGAGCTGGGATTGTCCCAGGATGGCAAACCGGTCATCACACAGGAGCAGATCGATGAGCTGAAGGAGCATCTGGACGATATCAATTACGATGTGGCAAAGGAACGCGAAAAACAGGTCAGACATGATGTAATGAGCCATGTATACGCATACGGACAGCAGTGCCCGAAGGCAGCAGGTATCATCCATCTTGGCGCAACATCCTGCTATGTCGGTGACAATACCGATATCATTGTCATGGCAGAGGCGCTGCAGCTTGTTAAGAAGAAGCTGGTCAATGTGATCGATGAGCTTGCAAAATTTGCGGATAAATATAAAGAACTCCCGACACTGGCATTTACCCATTTCCAGCCTGCACAGCCTACAACAGTCGGCAAACGTGCCACACTCTGGGCGCAGGAATTTGTCATGGATCTTTCCGATCTGGATTATGTGGCTTCTACCTTAAAGCTGCTTGGATCAAAAGGCACGACAGGTACACAGGCATCCTTCCAGGAACTGTTTAACGGCGATCAGGAAACGATCGACAAGATTGATCCGATGATCGCAGCGAAAATGGGCTTCAAGGAATGCTATCCGGTATCAGGACAGACCTATTCCCGTAAAGTAGATACAAGAGTCTGCAATGTACTGGCAGGTATCGCAGCATCCGCACATAAGATGAGCAACGATATCCGTCTGCTGCAGCACTTAAAAGAAGTGGAAGAGCCTTTTGAAAAGAATCAGATTGGTTCCTCTGCAATGGCATATAAGAGAAATCCGATGAGAAGTGAGCGTATCGCGTCCTTATCCCGTTATGTGATGATCGATGCTTTAAATCCGGCGATCACTTCCGCAACACAGTGGTTTGAACGTACACTGGATGATTCTGCAAATAAGCGTCTTTCCATTCCGGAAGCGTTTCTGGCGATCGACGGTATTTTAGATCTCTGCCTGAACGTAGTAGACGGTCTGGTTGTTTACGACAAAGTTATCACAAAGCATCTGATGGCAGAGCTTCCGTTCATGGCAACAGAAAATATCATGATGGATGCAGTCAAGATGGGCGGTAACAGACAGGAGCTGCATGAGAAGATCCGTCAGCTTTCCATGGAAGCAGGAAAGAATGTAAAGCAGGAAGGCAGGGACAACAATCTGCTTGAACTGATCGCTGCGGATGACAGCTTCCCGATGACACTGGAAGATCTGCAGAGCAGCATGGAGCCTGCAAGATATGTAGGCAGAGCACCGATCCAGGTAACTAAGTTTATCGAGCAGGTACTCAGGCCGGTACTGAAAGAAAATGAAGCTCTGCTTGGCGTAAAAGCAGAGATCAACGTATAAAGTCTGAAAGACAAAAAGAAAGCGGTTTCCTGAGGGGTGGAAACCGCTTCCTTTTTTCTTATGAGGGATTCATGAAAAAATATAAAGAGTTGAAACACTTATCAAAGATGAGAGGGTTGAGGGGTTTTCTTCATCTCTGATGCTGTTAGTATATTTGGAAAGTGTGTTCAATTTGTGTTTTAATTTTTAAAAAAATATGAATTATATTAAGAAAATAGAAAACTGCCTGAAATGCTGGCAAAAGATATATGGAGAGAAAGATGATGATGACAAATCTGGAATATTATAAAGTGTTTTATTATGTAGCGGTCTGTCAGAGCATGACACTTGCAGCGGAAAGACTGATGATCTCACAGCCGGCGGTCAGCCAGTCAATGCGCCAGCTTGAAAAAGCACTGGATACAAAGCTGATCGTCAGATGTGCCAGAGGGATCCGCCTGACCCCGGAGGGAGAAATACTGTTTTCCTATATCAAACAGGGATATGAAGAAATGCAGCAGGGGGAACAGGTGCTTTCCAAACTGAAAAATCTGGAATCGGGTGAGATCCGGATCGGTGCTTCCGATATGACACTGCAGTTTTACCTGCTTCCGTATCTGGATCTGTTTCACCAGAAATACCCGGCGATCAAAGTACATGTCACGAACGGCCCGACCCCCGAGACATTGATGTATCTGAAAGAAGGTAAGATTGATTTCGGTGTTGTAACGGAGCCCTTTGCAGAAGATGAGACAATGGACATCCAGGTCGTGCGTGAGGTGGAGGATATCTTTGTGGCGGCGCACCGCTATACCCAGTTGAAAAATCATATGGTTGATCTGCATGAGCTGCCCGATTATCCGGTTATTTTTCTGGAAAAAAATACAAGTACAAGAAAATATGTCGATCAGGTGCTGGAAAAACACGGTGTATCCTTAAATCCTGAATTTGAACTTGCAACGTCTGATATGATCGTGCAGTTTGCTTTGAGAAATCTGGGGATTGGATGTGTGATGCGCGATTTTGCGCAGCCTTATCTGGAAGAAGGAAGGCTGTTTGCGCTCCGTTTCCACCAGATGCTGCCCAAGCGGCATATGTGTGTAGTAACAAATAAGCAGCTGCCAAAAAGTATGGCAGCTGCCCGTCTGTTAGAATTATTAAGATCTGAATAAGCGGTAGTTTACTGTGGACCGATGTATTCGGAATCGCCGAAACCAAGGATCATGTAGAAGATCGGTTTCAGGAAAAGAATACCGAAGCCGAAGCCTGTGCCCTGTCCGTAAGCTTTTGCCATCTTGAAAGAAAGCATGATATCAAAGATGAAGCCAACACAAGGAACAAAGGTCAGTAAGAATAACCAGCCTGTGCCCCAGCCGATGTCGTACACGCAGTAGAGGTTGTAAAACGGAATCAGGCTTGCCCAGCCCGGTTTGCCGGCTTTCTCAAACATCTTCCACATACCGATCACACATGCAATGTAAAATACCAGTATGAAAAGATAGTAAGCAGTACCAATGCCTGCCCCTACAGCAGAATAATAATTGTCCATGTGAATTTCCTCCCTTATAAGAATGTTTTCCTATAGCTTATCATATGAATAAAATCATGTCGACGTTATCTGATAAATAAAATCTTAATTCTTTATAAATTTTTTATATTTGCTTAATTTTTTAATTTAGAAATGGTGCAGATTGTACTATAATGTCTCATATTGTATTGCATATTTACCGCATGGCTCCTTTCAGGGTCAGCCACGGAACATCTGCGCAGCAAGCGCACATAAGGCTTCCTGGTCAGTGCATGCCATGAGTTCTCTGGCGGAATGCATGGAAAGAATCGGAACGCCTGCATCAACACATGGGATTGCCAGCTTGGCGGATGTAATGCTGCCAAGTGTGGAGCCGCCTCTCTGATCGGAGCGGTTTACAAATTTCTTGTATGGAATGTTGTGCTGTCTGCAGATGCCTTCGATCACACTGACATAGGAAGAATCCGTTGCATAAGACTGTCTGGCGGATAATTTCAGTGCAACACCGTCGCCGAGACAGATCTGGCAGGTCGGATCATTTTTATCCGGATAATTCGGATGTAAGCCATGGGCAACATCCAGAGAAAGACAGAGCCCTTCTGCGATCGTGCAGGAAAGCATTTCCTCCGAAAAACCAAGCGCAGCAAAGATGCGCTTTAACAGATCCATTGTCATGACAGAGCCTGCGCCCTGCTTGGTAGCACTGCCAATCTCCTCATTGTGATAAAAGGCGGAAATGCAAATATGATCTTCTTTGGTATCAGCATGCAGAAGGGCGGATAAAGCAGCCTGTACACTGGAATAATTATCGATGCGCGGGCAAGAGAAAAATTCGCCGTTCAGCCCGACTTCTGCACCGGGATCCGCATTGTATAAAAACAGCTCATAGTCCAGAATGTCTTCTGCCTTGCAGCCTGTGAGCAGCTCCAGATAGTGCAGGAAATAATCGGATTTTTCATCTGCTCCAAGGCGCGCTACAAGCGGCAGAAGCTGGAGCTGCGGATTAAGCTGCATGCCCTTGTTGATCTCCGGATTCATATGGATGGCAAGTCCCGGAATGACAGCAACCGGCTTCTTGGAGTCGATCAGATGCGTGACCGGATGGAAAGCGTCTTTTCCTTTTGTACAGACTTTGCCTGCAATGCCGAGCGGTCTGTCCAGCCAGCTTGTATATACAGCGCCGCCATACGGCTCGATATTGAGTTTGCCATAGCTTCCCTGTGTCAGCTCAGGCTGTGGTTTTATCAGAAAAGAAGGCCAGTCTGTATGCGCCGTGATCATACGCAGCTTTGGCAGCTTTTTGCCTGCAGAGACTTTCTTGCCGACCGTAAAGGCAATGCAGGTTGCGTCGTAAAGATCGATATAATATTTTCCACCGGGTGTAAGGGAAATCGGCTCATTTTTGGGAAGTGCAAGAAAGCCGGCTTTCTTGAGCGTGTCCTCGCAGTATTTACAGCAGTGGAACGGGGAATGGGCACTCTGGGACAGTACAAAGAGTGCATCTATGGCGGATCGTGTATTTGTTTGCATGATAAATCTCCTTCATTAAAAATAGGTATTACTAGTCAACGGATAGAGGTAATAAACCTTCTGACAGTATGATTCATTATAGTAGAAATTATCCGTGATTTCAATGAATGTCCGGAATCTCCTGCGGAAAAACTATTTACTTTACATAAGACTGACAAATAAGCATATATTATGGCAAATATAATAAATATTGATTTTACTTATGAATCAATATAGTATATACTATATCTGTATCAAAAAAGGGACTGCCTGCGGGCAGCTTGATTTTTAGAATTTCTGCTAAAAGGAGAATATGAACTATGGTAAAAGCAGTTGTAGGCGCTAACTGGGGCGACGAAGGAAAAGGTAAGATTACAGATATGCTGGCAAAAGAGGCAGATATCATCATCCGTTTTCAGGGTGGAGCCAATGCCGGACATACGATCGTAAATGATTACGGAAAGTTTGCACTTCATACATTACCGTCAGGTGTGTTCTACGGACATACAACAAGTATTATCGGTAATGGTGTTGCACTGAACATTCCGGTTTTATTCAATGAAATGAAATCTATTACAGACCGCGATGTGCCAAAGCCGAAGCTTCTGGTTTCTGACAGATGTCAGATGGTGATGCCATATCACATTTTATTTGATCAATATGAAGAGGAACGTCTTGGCGGTAAGTCATTCGGTTCCACAAAATCAGGTATCGCACCTTTCTATTCCGATAAGTATGCAAAGATCGGTTTCCAGGTAAGCGAGCTGTTTGAAGATGAGGACGAGCTGAGAGAAAAGGTTGTCCGTGTATGTGAGACAAAGAATGTTTTACTGGAGCATTTATATCATAAACCGCTTTTAAACCCGGACGAGCTGATGCAGACACTGAAAGAGTATAAGGAAATGGTAGAACCTTATGTATGCAACGTTTCCTTATATCTTGACAAGGCGATCAAAGAAGGAAAGAACATCCTGTTAGAGGGCCAGCTTGGTACATTAAAGGATCCGGATCATGGAATTTACCCAATGGTAACTTCTTCTTCCACACTGGCAGCTTACGGTGCAGTCGGTGCAGGTATCCCGCCATACGAGATCAAGCAGATCGTCACAGTCTGCAAGGCATATTCTTCCGCAGTCGGCGGTGGTGCATTTGTATCCGAGATTTTCGGAGACGAAGCAGATGAGCTGAGACGCCGCGGTGGTGATGGCGGTGAGTTTGGTGCAACAACAGGACGTCCGAGAAGAATGGGATGGTTTGACTGTGTTGCTTCCAAGTACGGCTGTCGTCTGCAGGGTACAACAGATGTTGCATTTACGGTTCTGGATGTACTTGGTTATCTGGATGAAATTCCGGTATGTGTCGGTTATGAGATCAACGGAGAAGTGACAACAGAGTTCCCTGTTACACATGATCTGGAGAAAGCAAAACCGGTTCTGAAAGTATTACCGGGCTGGAAAAACCAGAGAGAAGATATCAGAGGCATTAAGAAGTTTGAAGATCTGCCGGAGAACTGCCGCAAGTATGTGGAATTTATCGAGGAACAGATTGGTTACCCGATCACAATGGTAAGTAACGGACCGGGCAGAAATGATATCATCTACAGAGAAAGTCCACTGAAGAAATAATAGATAAAGAGTATACGAAAAAACACCAGATCCCGAATTCAGGATCTGGTGTTTTTTTTGGAAAGCGTCACTTGTTCCGCTTCTTCTTTCTGTTTCTGGTCCTTGATGGCTTTTGTGGCAGGCATATTGTCAAAATCGGCAATGGTATGCTTGTTTGTCAGCTTGCCGTACATCCAGATGTAAAGCCAGAGGATGATCGGAATGAAGATCGTTGCAAACAGACTGACCTTGAACATTCTGCCCGCGCCGTCGAAATTGAAGATGGCACAGATGAGTGTGATGATATAAAGAAGTACCAGAGCGGCGATTCCAATGATCGCCAGAATACGTTGCTTTTTGGAATACATATAACAGAATCCTTCCTTTCGATATCGGTCAACATAAAAACAGAATAAAGCTGTAATACGGATCATTCGGTTAGTATGCCTGAAATAATAATTGTATTGTATTATACTAACATAGAAAGCTTCTGTGGTCAAAAAGCAAATCGTGCATGGCAAAATAAACAAATAGCAACAGGGACTGTTGTTTAATGCGCGCTGCAATGCTATACTAAGGAATGCAAAGGAGTTTGGGGTATGAAGAAGAAAATAACAATAGAAGCGCATCTGTTACAGCCGGGGATGACACTGGCAGACAGAAGATACCGGATTGATTCACTTCTGGGGAATAACGGCATTATGGTTACCTACAAAGGTTATGATACATTCCGTAAAAAAGTAGTTGTCATCAGGGAACTGTTTCCTGTTGATATCGTGGAAAGAGACAGGCTGCATGACTATCATCTGGACTGTAAGAAGCTTTCCGATGAAGCTCTGTTTGAATCCATGAAGGAGCATGTGATCGGCCGGGTAAAGAAGCTGATCCGTATGTATCCGGTGGAAGGGATCGCCAATGTACTGACTTTTCTGGAAGAACGTGGAACTGTATACAGCATAGAAGAATATGTGGAAGGTATGACACTTGACAAGTATCTGTTAAAGCGTCACAGTGCCAAGTTTACCGTAGAAGATCTGATGAAGCTGCTCGCACCTGTCATACAGACTCTGGCAAAACTTCATCAGGACGGCATCTGCCATCTGGCACTTTCGCCGCAGCAGATTATGGTGCTGCCAGACAGGAAGACTGTAATTGTCGGCTTTACCAATCCGATGGAGGATATCGCTGCCCCGCAGCTAAAAGATCCGGGCGTGCGGCAGGACGGTTATGCGCCGGTAGAGCTTTATCTGCCGGAAGCCAAGAGGAGCAGCAAAACAGACCAGTATGCCATGGCGGCTATTTTGTACCGCTATGTAACGGGAGAAAAACTGCCGGCTTATTATGAGCGGATCAATGAAGAAAAGGAAAGTACACCGCCGCAGCAGATGCAGACACGGATCATGGATTTCCAGAGTGAAGCCATCATGAAGGCGGCTTCTATTTATGATTTTGACAGATACGAGGATCTGGAGACGTTTCGGAAAGCACTTCTGCCTTCCGATATGGATATGGATTCTCTGTACAGTGAGCAGGAGACAACCAAAACACTGAAACGGAAACCGTTCTGGTATGCATATGAGCAGAAAAAGCTGCACCGGTATTATGCGGTGATCGCCGCCCTTTTGCTTGTGGCAGTTATTGTGCTGGGACCGCGGCTGTATCAGGTAGGACTGGATATCAGGATCAATCATTTTTATGATAAATTTAACAACGCTTCCTTATATGAACAGTGTCAGATGCTGGAAAATCTATCCAAAAAGCAGAGACAGCATTACACGAATGACTACGTGGATATGGACAGTACGCTGACGGATGAAGAACGTTCCAAGGCGATGGAAGCGAAATATTATGATTTCCAGTTAAATAAATATGTGCTGTATGATAAGGTGGATCAAAGCCGGACATATTATGAGTATATGAAGATCGATCTGCGTGACGGTTATGCATGGGTGGATTATAACAGCGATACGACAAATACACATACGGAGATCCGTTTCCCACAGGAAAAAGACGGAAGCTACTATGTACAGATCGAAACGGTAGATGAAAAGGGAAATCGGAAAAACGAGACAGTTTACGCAAAGCCGTAAAAAACCTTTGAAAAATAGGGCAAAATAGTATATACTGTCTTGGTATATAGCAGGCAGAGCCTGCAAGAACGAATGGAAGAAGAAATAAGGAGTATACAAAAATGGCATTATTAGAACAGTGGCGCTCTATGGCGTATTCAGAAACAGCAAACAAGGGTGATTTAAAAAGACTTTGGCAGAAATATTTTCTGAAAGAAAAAGAAATTTATGCACAGCTTCTGGAAGATCCTGATACAGAAGTAAGGGGCACAGTAAAAGAATTGGCTGAAAAATATAATGTAGATATCATGACAATGACAGGCTTTTTGGATGGTATCAATGATTCTTTGGTAGAAGCAAATCCGATCGAAGAGATGGAAGAAGATACACCTGTCAGCTTAAAGTTTGACAAAGCACTTCTGTACAAAAACATGGTTGGTGCAGAAGCTGACTGGTTATACGGTCTGCCACAGTGGGAAAAGATCTTCGATGAGGAAACAAGAAAAGCACTTTACAAAGAGCAGAAGAGCTCTACAACGATCGTAAAAGAGCAGAAGATCTATCCTAACGATCCATGTCCTTGTGGAAGTGGCAAGAAATACAAAAAATGTTGTGGAAGAAATAAATAAGTGCCGGAAGGCAGGAGGTGACACATGCTTCAATTTAAAAAAATGGTAAAAGAAAAAATGGAGCTTTTGTTTGATGGCGAGATCACATTGTTAAAGACAGATTTCTGGCTGGCTGCACTTGTCATCTTCTTACTTGGTGTATTGTATGGTCTCATGAAGGCACCTCTCACACATGGCATTACAGTAAGCTGTGGCAATAATAATGGCAATACATGGCTGCCGGATGATCTGGAAGAAGATTTCGATGAGAATGAATAATTCGGAAAAGTCAAAATGCTTTTAAACAGGGGTATCGTATAAAATCACATGAAAAAGCACATACTACTTCTACGGGAAAACCCGGAAGGAGGAAGAAAAATGGTTACTTTAAAATGTGATGTGCGTACCTGTACCTATAACAAAGAAAACTGCTGCTGCAAGGGCGATATCAGTGTCGGTGGTAAAAGTGCCTGTGACTGTTCACAGACATGCTGCGATTCCTTTAAAGAAGCAAAGGGCGATCAGTACCTGAGTGCTTTGGAGCATCCGAGCAAAATGATCGATATCGACTGTGAGGCAGTGAAATGTATTTATAATTCCGATTATAAATGCAACGCCGATAATGTAAAGATCGGTGGAAGCAATGCCTGCGATTGTCAGCAGACAAGCTGCGCAACCTTTAGAGAACGATAAAATGAAGGCATACGGGAGCCCCCTTTCCATGTGAAAGGGGGTTTTTTGGCAGAATAGAAATGAGGAAAAGAATTGCAAAAGGGGATTACAATAGGAATTTGTGATGATAATGCAGCAGACCGGGATAAACTGCAAAAGTTTTGCGAACGGGTATTAAAGGATATGGAAATGGATAATCATACATTTTATCTGTTTCAATCGGCTGAGGAAGTGCTGTATTATTGTGAAAACATGAAAAATAAACGGATAGATATACTTTTTTTGGATATAGAGATGCCGGGTATGGATGGGATCTGTCTGAAAAACAAATTAGTAGACAGCCCGCTTATTTGGAGGATTCTATTTACTACCTATTATCGTGAAAAGGTATTTGATGCATTTGGACTAAAGACAATCGGATTTCTGCTGAAACCTGTTATGGAAAAAGATGTCAGCCATTGGCTTTCCTATATAAAAAAAGAAGTCGCTGGTGCAACTTATGTTACATTGGAAAAAGGTAAGTTGATACCGAAAGAAGATATTTTATATTGTTGTGCGGAAGGAAATTATACAAAAGTATATATAAAAGATAAGATGGGGGCAAATACATATGTTCTGATAGCAAGAAAACTCAGAGATCTGGAACAGGAGTGGGGGAATAGTTTTATAAGAATACATAAATCATATTTGGTAAATTTATGTCATGTATCTGGACTGGATCATGTAGTACATATGAAAGCGGTAGAAAAAGAACTTCCAATTGGGAGAAGTTATAAAGAAAAAGTAAAAGAACAGTATGTGGCATACGGAAAGGAAAAAATCAGGGGAAGAATATGATCATACAGGTATTATATCTGATTGCATATTTGATAACAGAATTTTTAAATTACATATTGATGTATCATCTTGTGTTTCAGATACCAATTCAACAGAACAGAAGGAAATTACTTTCAGGTGTAACAATACTTTTGATTTTACATTTTGTTATAGGATTTATATGTGGAATCAAAACCTCTGAGTCTATAAGTTTTATAACTATGTTGGTTATTCCGATATTTTGTCTGGAACAGGATAAAGATAAATATAAACTATATCCGTATGTAGTAATTGGAACATCTGTATTTGTAATAGCAGCCAGTTTTGCCGTCGCGCTTATTATGCATCTTCCGGAAGTTTCAATCGGAAATAGTGGCATACTATTGCTTGTGTGCCAGAGTATTCCAACTGCATTATTGTTGCTTTTTGGGGTGCTGAAACGTAAAGGATATTATTTCGAAAAACCCAGACTTCATAGAGTACAGTATTTTATTTTATATACCAGTATTATTTGCGTTTATTTTTTACTGGCATGGTTGCAGGCGTTTTCAGCGGATAATTGGACGGAAGAGACATTTAATATATATGGGCTTCTGGCATCTGTTACAGGAACCGTGCTGCTTATGCTTGTATTGTGGCAATGCGTGGTTCAAAGCAGGGAAGAATGTTTAAAAGTGAAAACAGATGAATATGAGCGGTATATGATTTTACAGGAAAAATACTTTAGTCAGATCATAGAGCAGGATAATAGAATTAGAGGATACAGGCATGACATGGCAGCACATCTGGCAGTTTTGGGATCTTTTTGTGAAAATGGAGAAGTCGATAAGCTTGAAGCGTATATAAAAGAGATAGAAAAAAATTACTGCATGGAAGATTTGAAATATCACACGGGAAGCAGAAGTGTGGATGCTGTTATAAATCAGGTAGCCGGTGAATATGAAAAGAGAGAAATTAGTCTGGTGGTGGAAGGAAATATTCCGGCAGATTGTAAAATACAGGCGTATGATCTGTGTACCATATTCTATAATCTGCTGCAAAATGCAGAGGAAGCATGTCTGAGGCAAAAAGAAGGGGAACGCAAGGTTCTGATATCTAATAATAGTTATCAGGATATTTTATTTATTACAGTAAAAAATACTGCTGATGGGGCTCCGGGGTTGATAAACGGAAGATTACATACAACTAAGCCTGATAGAGAGGCACATGGTATAGGAAGTATAAATATAGAAAATACAGTCAGAAAATATCACGGTAGTATACAATACCAGTATGATAATGGCTGGTTTACTGCTGAAATCAAAATATAATTGTTGTTCATACAAAAAATATGTCGTTTATACAAATTTTATTGCATCTGTATATCCTGCTTTTTAAGATTAGTTATAGAAAGGGGGTATACAGATGCTTTTATGGTTTGACTGGAAGTGGTTATTTCCTTGGGGGAAATAAAAATGTTTATGCAAACATACAACTAAGAAATATAAAAGATTGGAGGGCTTTATAATGAAGAAAAAGATACACATTTTAATATTGGCGACATTAGCCATGCTTATTGGAGGAAGAGTGCAAGTTGGGGCACGTGAAACTAATAATATATTGGAAACACCACAATATACACTATCTGTGACAAATAAGGAAACAAATGAAGTAATTAATATAGCACAGGATTGTATAGAGACTAGAGAAGAGCATATGCTATTAGGGGATACGCAAATGATTCTTAGTGCCAATATTAGTATTCCAAATGAAAAAGGAAATATGACGAGAAATACAATAACGGATGGAGGAGTAACTACAAGGGTTACATTTAATATCAATTATTCAAAATCGGGAAATTTATATAAAATAACTGGTTATAGCGGTAAATTTGAACAGCTTGATAAATCATTTACTATTTCTAATAGAAAAGTGCTGGTTGCTAATTTTCAAAATAATGAAACAAAAAAATATATTCGAGAGCATATTCCGGGGAACACTTTTTCTTACAGTGGTTTTTCAAACTGGGTAGATATAACATATCCGAATTCTTTAGTGGCTGGGTATGCAAAATGCGATGTGTCAAGACAAGCGAGCTCTTGGGAATTAAGATTAAACTATAGGATTGCTGCAAATGTAATTGATATAGGATATTGGTAAAAGGGAGAATATCGAATGAAAAAAATAGGAATGATTCTGTATGTTAATATTCTGGTGCCGGTGGTGCTGTGTATTTTGCTGCCGCTGTGGAATTTGCGGGCAGAACAGCAATTTCAGAATGACCTGTTAATTGCAAGAATGACAAATGTCCGAAATATCAGTGAACTAATTGTGGCAGTTGTGCTAGCAGTAATGACGCTTGTTTATCTGGATAAAATAGAGTCAAAGTTTCTATATATCAGCTTTATAATAATGGTTGTGGGGATTTTGATCTGGTTTTATGTAAAACCTTTTAAGAGTCTGTACGCCTATGGTTGTAGATGGCTGATGGCCGTGCTGGGTACTGATATTGTTATATTATTCTATCGTTTCATAAGAAGAAACACAAAATTTGGGAAAATATAAATCAACCATATAAATCAATATATGAGCATATATAACAATAAAGACATAATTTTGATATAAAAACCTCACAGTATTTGTATAATGAAGATAATTCATGTGAAATATCAGGTGCATTACCTGATGTAACAACTGCAAATACCGGGAGGTTTTATTATGGGTGAAATGAAAGAATGGGGGAACAGTCTCATATACGTTGAATAAGGTGGGAAGCGGAAAAAGTTCCGGAGTTGCAACAACTGGGTATAGTGTGGCAGGATATATACAGTATGTTGCAGTTTTTGGCTGTGATAATACAGGTGCAGCAGTTATATCAGATAGTGCATCAAGTGCAGCATCTGCAAGTGCTGCAACAAAAACAAAATCCGGAATAAAAAAATATAAATCAACTCATATCATTAAAGATGCAACGGGAACTCCACTTAAGAAGTATAATTTGGAAGTTTAATGTACAAGGTGCGTGCTGGAACAATCTTCCGGCACGCGGATGGGGAAAGATATGGAGAAAAATAAAATCTTAATAAAAATAATAACACTTTTATTACCACTGTTCGTATTAACGGGCTGTGGCAGAAAAGAGGTCACATTTGATACCACCAAAGAGGTGACAACAGTTTATACAAGTGAAAAACTGGATGTTTCCGATCTGCCACCCATCACAGGTATGTGTGGTGATGAACAATATGTATATATAGCCGCTTCGCCATTGAGAACAGATGAGAAACAGAAGATTTATCCTGAGATTTACAGGATAGATAAAAATAATGAGGTAAAACAGCTTTCCCTGCCTTTTGAAAAAGAAGGAACTGTATATGCGCTTTCCAATATATCAAGTTCTAATGAAAAAAGCACATTTGCTCTGCTATGGAGATATCAGGATCAAGATGGGACAGCCGCATATCAGATTATGATCTGTGATGAGGAAGGAAACGTAGACCAGACGATATCTTTACAGGAAATATCAGAGGAATTGGAAGCGGGGGTATTTGGTTTGCAGGCATTTGATGGTGGGTTCTACATAGCAGGTGCCAATTCTGTTTTATCGATTGACCAGAATGGTAAGAAAAAAGAGGATGTCTGTCAGGGGATGATCTTAGGCTTTACCGGTACTGAAAATGGGATAGCATGTCTTAGACTTTCGGAAAGCGGAATGTCTGTTTATGATCTGAACGAGAAAAAAATAATCTATCTGTTGGAAGACAGGGAGGAGAATGGGGATATGCGTGCCCTGCCGTCTGATCATACCTTGCTTTTATGTGCCAATAAGCTGTGGCATGTGGAAAATGGAACAGCAGCTTTAGTCTTTGCATTGGGAGATATAGGAATGAATAGCGAAATGGTGCAGACAGTCTGTGAACTTCCGGATGGCACGTTGCTTTTGGCTGCAAGGGATGGACTTGATATGAATGCAAATCAGTGGATTTATATTTGCCGTGTAGCAGGAAAGAATGAGAATACAGAAGGATTGAAGAAAACAGAGCTTGTACTTGGCGGGGGATCGATCAGCAGAGAATGTAAGCTGGCGGTAGCTGCCTATAATATGCAGCAGGATACGGTACAGATCACAATCAAAGAGTATGGAACAGATGAAGCGGGTGTGAAACAACTTTCCATGGCACTCACAGATGGGGAAATAGATCTTTTATTTTCAAGTCACCTACAGGATATGGAACAGTATCAGGGAAGTTTGGAGGATCTTTCAGGGGTGTATGAAAATATTGCAATGACAAAACCTGTGCGTGAGGCACTTACAGAGGCGGGAAGCCGTTATGTGATACCGGGATTTAGAATGCGCACATTTTATAAGCGGGGGGATAATGGAAAATTGTATCTTTATGGTGGAAAGGAAGAAGTGTGCAATAGCTTCTTATATGCGGATGTAAAAGGAATTCTGGACGAGGAAAATAAGAAGGTAGATACAAACCTCTTAAAAGAATATATAAAGACTGTGGAGGAGATGCCGGAGGCGGAAGAGAATACATCATTACCGGAGCTTTTGAAATCAGATAAGCCAATCTGTGGTGTGACAGAGATCAGTGAGCCAAATGATTATATGGGGATTTATCTGATGGGAGAACAGGCAGTGGACTACACCGGATTTGAACAAAAAAGCAGCGGGCAGTATGTAAATGAGATCGTTCCAATGGGTGTTTATGGGATTGTACATGGAAGCAAACAGGAAGAGGAATGTGCAGACTTTTTGTACTATCTGACCGGAGAGGAATATCAGATAAAAAATACGTATCCCGATTATTTCCCTGTCAATGAAAAGGCACAGCAGCGTATTTGGGATATTGTATCTGCGACGAAAGAAACAACACTGTCTGATGGCACGCAGGTGAATCCATATCGGTGTGAGGTTGCCTACAATGATTACGAGGTGGTCGTGGAAGCGCTGGATCAGGAACAGCTGCATAGCATAAAAGCATGGCTGGATATGCCATGTGTTTTATATCCGCAAAAAAAGAAATATGTTGAACTGATAGAAGAGGAAGTGATAAAATATCTGGAAAAACAACAAAGTCTTTCAGACACATTGGAATATGTAGATAAACGTGTATCGATCGTGTTGGCAGAGTAATGCTTGTGGAGATTGCAATGAAAAAAGGATATGGATAGAAATGGAATACACAGCGTCACACATATGTCAAAAATAGCATAAATCTTATATAAAAAACTACAATTTTTTCTATAATGAAGATAAGAAATGAATTTGACAGGGAGGATCTTATGCAGACAAAGAATGACAAAAGTATTTATAAACAATTATTACATATTGTGGCACCGATTTCTTTTCAGTACCTGATGGCATCCTTTGTCAGTGCATCAGATGCGTTTATGCTTGGTTTTCTGGATCAGGATTCTCTGGCGGCATCTTCCCTGGCAACACAGATCCCGTTTGTATACAGCCTGTTTTACGGGGCGTTCGTATTCGGCTTTAATGTTCTGGCTGCCCAGTATTGGGGCAAGGGAGATAAAAAATCTGTAGAAGAGATATTGACGATCGCAATGCGCTATGCACTGCTTGTTGGTATACTGTTTTCCGTCCTGACAGCCTGTATTCCCGGGCAGATCATGCGTATTTTCACGGCAGATCCGGTTCTGATCGAAAAAGGTGCGGTATATCTGCGGACAGTATCCTTATCTTTTGTGCTGACAGGCTTTACACAGATCTATTACGGTCTGTTAAAGGTATGCGATCATGCAGGGCTAAGCTCCATGATAGGCTCTTTGGCAGTTGTACTGAACATTGCATTAAATGCGGTATTTATCTTCGGACTTGTCGGTATGCCTGCAATGGGGATCGCAGGTGCAGCACTTGCCACCGTATGTGCGAGGATCTTTGAAACGATCGCCGTTATCATTGTCGTTACAAAATATAAATGTCCGAAGCTCGGTAATATGCTTGTGATAAAGGACAGACAAATGCATAAGGACTACTGGAAATATACAACGCCGCTATTGGTCAATCAGATCGGCTGGGGCGGCGGTGTGACCATGTATTCTGTTATTATGGGGCATATGGGAAGCGATGCAACCGCGGCTAACTCTATTGCCAGCATTGTGCGTACGATCATTGCCAGTCTCTGTTGGGGAATCTCAGCAGGCGTTTCCATTATCATTGGGCAGACACTGGGACAGAACAAGCTGGAGGAGGCAAAGAAGATGGGCGGTAAATTTGTCCGTCTGTCGATCTGGATCGGGGCAGCTTCCGGTCTTGTGATCCTTCTGTTGATCCCACTTGTACTGCGCGTGATCACACTGACGCCGCAGGCAATGTATTATCTGAAGTTCATGCTCTGTATGGCGGCTTATTATATCATCGGAAATTCTTTGAATTCTACGATCATTTCCGGTATCTTCCCGGCGGGCGGCGATACAAAGTTCGGTATGATCTGTGACGTTGTCACACTCTGGTGTTTTGTCGTTCCGCTTGGTATGCTGGCAGCTTTTGTCTGGCATGCACCGGTGCTTCTCGTTGCATTTATCCTGACACTGGATGAATTTGTGAAGATCCCGGCTGTATATATCCACTACATGAAATACAAATGGGTAAAAAATATCACAAGATAGTATGCTGCGATTGAATTTGATAGCACAAAAGCAGAAAATGGTGTTGACACCGGTTCTCTTTTGTGCTATTCTCTTTAAGGTGTTTGAAACACGTAAAGAAAGCAGAGTATCCACTCTCACCCTGAGGCAATCGGGCTGTCAGGTGTTTATATAAGAATGTAGCGATAAGTTTTATATTCGTTTTCATTTTTTGTCATGAGTGGATGTTCCCACTCATTTTTTTATTTAGATTCTTATGGAGGTGTATCACTATTAGCGAATTAATGATTAACGAACAGATCAGAGACAGAGAGGTACGTCTGATCGGAGAAGAAGGCGAGCAGCTTGGCGTCATGTCTTCAAGAGAAGCACAGAAACTGGCAGATGAGGCAGGACTTGATCTGGTAAAGATCGCACCGACAGCAAAGCCGCCGGTCTGCAAGATCGTTGACTACGGTAAATACCGTTACGAACAGGCCAGAAAAGAAAAAGAAGCCCGCAAGAAGCAGAAAACCATTGAAATCAAAGAAATTCGTTTATCTCCTAATATTGATACAAATGATCTGAATACAAAGATCAATGCAGCGAAGAAATTCCTGACAAAGGGTGATAAAGTAAAAGTTACACTTCGTTTCCGTGGCCGTGAAATGGCACATATGAATGCAAGCAAGCATATTCTGGATGACTTTGCCGAAGCACTGACAGAGATCGCAGTTGTGGAAAAGCCGGCAAAGGTAGAAGGCAGAAGCATGACAATGGTGCTTGCAGAGAAACGCTCATAAAAAGCTTTTAACTTGAATTTGCGGATTTAAGTTGAAATAGATTTTCTAAAGTTGATAGGAGGAATTTAAAATGCCAAAGGTTAAAACAAACAGAGCAGCAGCAAAACGTTTCAAAGTGACAGGAACAGGTAAGTTAAAAAGAAATAAAGCTTATAAGCGTCATATCTTAACAAAGAAATCTGCAAAGACTAAGAGAAATCTTAGAAAACCTGCAATGACAGATGCAACAAATGTTAAGAACATGAAGAAGTTAACACCATATTTATAAATCGTAAGGAGGAAGCATAGAAATGGCAAGAATCAAAGGCGGAATGAACGCAAAGAAAAAACATAATAGAGTATTAAAACTTGCAAAAGGTTACAGAGGAGCAAGATCTAATCAGTATAGAGTTGCAAAACAGTCTGTAATGCGTGCACTGGCATCCTCTTACGCAGGACGTAAAGAGAGAAAGCGTCAGATGAGACAGCTTTGGATCGCTCGTATCAATGCAGCAGCAAGAATGAACGGCCTTAGCTACAGCAAATTCATGTACGGCTTAAAGCTCGCAGAAATCGACATCAACAGAAAGATGCTGGCTGAGATGGCTGTGAATGATGCAGAAGGCTTCAAGTCTTTAGCAGAAATTGCAAAATCTAAGATTGCATAATGGACATCCTATAGGGATATAAATAAAGAACATCGGAGTATTCCGGTGTTCTTTGTCGTATATTTAGTAAGGAGTGAAAGAATAGTATGTTAGAGAATTTAGAACCGAAAAGCGTCTTTTCGTTTTTTGAAGAAATAGATCAGATCCCGCGGGGATCGGGCAATACGCAGAAGATCAGCGATTATCTGGCAGAGTTCGCAAAGAAAAGAAATCTGTTTTATATACAGGATACGCTTGGCAATGTCATCATCAAAAAAGATGGGACAGCCGGTATGGAAGAAAAAGAACCGGTCATCATACAGGGGCATATGGATATGGTTGCTGTTAAAGAGCCGGATTGTGAGAAAGATATGGAAACGGAAGGATTGGATCTGGCTGTGCAGGGCGACTATGTCTACGCAAAAGGCACAAGCCTTGGTGCAGATGACGGTATTGCAGTTGCATATGCGCTGGCACTTTTAGACAGCAAAGATATTCCGCACCCGCCGCTTGAGGTCATCATCACGGTAGATGAAGAAACCGGTATGTTTGGTGCACAGGGGATCGATCTTTCTATGCTGCAGGGAAAGAAAATGCTGAACATCGATTCCGAAAAGGAAGATGAGCTGACCGTGGCATGCGCAGGTGGTCTGCGTGTATATGCAAACTGGCAGGTCGCTTATACAGAGATCGGCGATAAAGAGCAGTATGTTGTTACTGTATATGGTTTAAAGGGCGGTCACTCCGGTGTAGAGATCGGTCTTGGCAGGGCCAATGCCAATAAGCTGCTCTGCGAGCTTCTGTATCTGATGGAGCGTGAGCTGGATGTGCGTGTGATCACAATGGACGGCGGTACAAAGGATAATGTCATTCCACATGAAGCAAAAGCGCAGATCGCCTGTGGAGCAAAGGAAGAAGAACTGAAAAAGCTGATCGGCGTTGTGGAAAATTCCTTCCGTGAGGAATGGGCAAAGAAAGAGTCCGGTTTACAGATCAGACTCGAAAAAGCAGAAAAGCAGTATGAAAAAGCGATCGACGCATCTGATTTCTTCCGTGTCATGTCCTTCTTTTTGGAAGCACCGAACGGTGTGCAGGCAATGAGTAGGGATCTGCCGGGACTGGTAGAGACTTCCCTGAATTTTGCAACGCTGCATATGGAGCCGGAAGAGGAGGTAAAAGCCGGTTTTTCTCTTCGTTCCAGCAGCAGTACGGCAAAGCAGGCGCTGAAAGAAAAACTCTGCAATATGATCGCTGAAAGTGAAGGCGAATATGAAGCAAACGGAGAGTACCCGTCCTGGGAATATAAAGAGAACTCAGAACTGCGCGAGCAGGTAGTCCGCACTTATAAGGAAGTACTGGGAAAAGAGCCAAAGGTATTATCCATTCATGCAGGACTGGAATGTGGTATCTTATCGCAGAAGATCGAAGGACTCGACTGTGTATCTTTCGGGCCGAATATCGACGATATCCATACGACAAAAGAAAAACTCAGCATTTCTTCCACCCAGCGGATCTGGGAGCTTTTGAAGAAACTGATGCAGATGGATGCATAGTTATTTTGAAAAACCTCCACAGGATTCCGGCAGACGGGAAAACATGGATGGACAAAGTTGTATCAGCGATAAGAGGAAAGGAACACAACATGAAGAGCAACATTGTATTAATCGGAATGCCCGGTGTCGGGAAAAGCACGATCGGAGTTGTCCTTGCCAAAAATCTGGGCTATCATTTTATGGATTCGGATATTGTGATCCAGCAGCAGACAGGAAAACTGTTGCATGAGATCATCACGGAAAAAGGACTTGACGGTTTTTTACAGACGGAGGATGAAGTGAATGCAGGCATAGACGCAGAGAAAACTGTCATCGCGACCGGAGGCAGTGCAGTGTTCGGTAAACATGCCATGCAGCATCTGGCAGAAAACGGAACGATCATCTACCTGTCCCTGCCATACGAACAGATCGAAGAACGTCTGGGAGATCTGCATAAGCGCGGCGTTGCGCTTAGGGAGAATCAGACCTTATATGACATCTATCAGGAAAGGATCCCTCTTTATGAAAAGTATGCGGATCTGATCATTGACTGTCAGCAGAAAAGTATCCGTCAGATCGTGGCAGAGATTGCAAGAAAGCTGGGAAACAAGGAATAAATTCAATATACGGAAGTCTCCCACCGCAGGAGAATCGATACAAGGTCAGAAAAATGAGCCGGCAAAAAGGCTGGCAGACGCTCCGGATGCCACTGAAATCCTATGATGGGAAGATCCTTGTGCAGGATTGTTTCGGGGATCCCATCCGGTGATTGCTGCAGGCAGATCAGACAGTCAGGCAGATCGGAAACAGCCTGATGATGTGCGCTGTTTACAACAGAAAATCTGGCAAGAAGTGTAAAAAGCATTTGCTTTTCCCGTTGGGAAGCAGATGCTTTTTCCTGTGATGGGAAATGCATGGCATATTCTTTGTTTGTCTGTATGGAAGGGAGCGGCAGAAGCTGGACGGAATGAATGGCGTCCCCCATTGTGTAAGGATAATAATGCATGTTATCTTCGGGCAGATCCTGCAGAAGTCTGCCACCGAAAAAGACATGGATGAGCTGCATGCCTTTGCAGATACCGATCACGGGCTTCTGGCGTACAAGGGCGAGCTGCAAAAGCTGAAACTGCATCAGATCCAGCATACCGTCGGACGGCTTTGCGCCTGCGGCTGTTTCTCCATAAAAGGCGGGATCAAAGTCGCCGCCGCCGGGCAGAAGGAGCAGATCAAACGAAAGGTTTTGCAGGCTGCTGTATGGAAAGGCTTCCCCTGCACGATAGGAAAGCATCTGTGCGTTCATACCGCTTTTCTGTACGAGCTCATAATATCGTCTGTGGACATCCATGGTTCCGGCGATCAGGATCAAAGGTTTCATAAAAAGCAGGCTCCTGCTTCCTTTTTTATACTATATGCAGTATACTGATAGATGTTCGGAGTCTCTGATATGCTGCCGGACATGAAGGAGAGGGTTATAGATGAAAAGGAACGGAAAAAGGAAAAATCAGATTTGGATGGCGGGGCTGCTTCTTTGTCTGGGGCTTGTATTTTTGCTTCCCAAAGAAGTAAAAGCAGAAGAAACAGATCCGGAAGCGGATACACAGATCGAATATACGGTAACGAAAGTACCGGGAAAGATCAATATGCTGGCAGGCGAGACAAGATATGTCAGCACATCGATCCCTTACACGGCTACTTTTGAAAGCAGTGATCCGAAAATCGCGGCGGTGGCAAACAGCGGACTTGTTGAGGCACGGAAAAAGGGCACCGTGAAGATCACGCAGACAGACGGAACGACCAAAAAGGTTTATACGGTAAAGGTAAATGATACGGTTGATCTGATCATTTTTGCCGGACAGAGCAATATGTGCGGTTCCGGCGGCAATTCCGGTGCTGCACCAAAGCCGGATACGGGAACAGCTTATGAATTTGATATCTCCACCAATACAAAAAAATGTATTACGATGAAGGAGCCGTTCGGAGAAGGCACAAACCGGATCAACGGTCTGGAGGACAGCGGTACATACAGCACAAAAGGGTCGCTCGTCAGTGCATTTTGTATCAATTATTACAAACAGACAAAGATACCGGTAGTCGGTGTTTCCGCAAGCTGGGGAGGCACCTCTACCAATACATGGCTGAACCGCGGACTGGTCAAAGAGACGCAGCGGCGTGTCAGGCTGGCAAAGAAATATATGAAAAAGAAGGGGATTAAGATCCGCCATACTTATATGGTATGGTATCAGGGAGAATCTGATGCTGCACAGGGGCTGGAAGGCTGGCAGTACAACAACCGTATGAAGAAGATCTATACCAAGATGAAAAAGGTTGGCGTGAAAAAAGTGTTTATGATCCGGATCGGGCAGAATCAGGCTGCGATCGGACAGACGGATGAGATCGTAAAGGCGCAGAAAAAGCTTTGTGATACCAATAAAAACTTTATCATGGTATCAAAGTCAGCCTATCAGTTTGGCTTAAATCCGGGCGCTTACCATTATGATGCGATCCACATCAACCAGACCGGTCTCAACAAGATCGGATATGAGGCCGGAAAGGCTGCGGGAAAATACGCAAAGAAGCATAAGTAAGCCGAGGCTTACAAAATATAAGTATCGATGAGCTCTGCAAGTCCATCATGTTCATGATCCAGTGCGGTAATAAAACCGGCACTGGATTTTACAGTTTCGGTAGCATTCTGCATTGCAGCGCCGAGCCCTGCGGCAAGGAGCATCGGGATATCATTTTCGGAATCACCGACAGCAATACTATCGCTGACAGGAACGGAAAGATAGTCGCACAGAAAACGCAGTGCATTGCCTTTACTTGCCTGTGCGGAGAAGATCTCCAGATACCCTGCGCCGGAAAACATTGTCTGTACGCCGTCTCCGAGTGCGGTCTGTATCTGCACACGGAACTGTTTCAGTGCGTCAGAACCGTCCAGACTCAGCGCCAGCATTTTAAAGGGAGGTCTGGACAATGCTTTTGTATAATCCGGTGCAAAGATTGCAGGAATCTTCACATGCGTCTGATAATGTAAAAGCTCCGGTGTTTCTTTTTCGCAGACGATCTCGTGATCGGTATAAGTCTGTAGATGGACATGGTACTGCTTTGCAAGTGCCTGTGCCCGCGGGATCAGCTCTATAGGCAGTCTGTCCTCCAGAACTGCTTTCTTTTCATTACAGTCATAGACCAGTGCACCGTTGTTAGCGATCACATAGGAGTATGGAAAATGAATGGAGAGACTTTCAAGGTAGGACTGCACCAAAAGGATGCCGTCGAGAGGGCGGCCGGAGCACAGGATCATGCCATGCCCTGCCTGTCCCATTTCCCGGAGCTTCCGGGCAAGAGTGGGAGAGATCGTTCCGTCCTTTCTGAGCAGTGTTCCGTCAATATCTGAAAATAGCAGCTTCGTCATTTGTAATTCCTTTCTGTCTGATATATAATGATGCAAGGGTCAAAAGTCATAGACCACGCTGTGCGGAGCACGTAACAATCCGTATAGCATCATTATAATTTAGCACAATACTAACATAGAAAAAATGACATTACAAGAAGGACAAGATCATGAAAAAACTATTCATCTATTTGCGTGAGTACAAAAAGGAATGCGTTTTTGCGCCGCTTTTTAAGATGCTGGAGGCATCCTTTGAACTGTTTGTACCGCTTGTCGTAGCGGCTATTATCGATACCGGTATTGCACATGCAGATAAGGGCTATGTCATCCGTATGTGCCTGCTTCTGTTTTTGCTTGCCCTCATCGGACTGACCTGCGCGGTAACGGCGCAGTATTTCAGTGCTAAGGCAGCGGTCGGCTTTGCAACAAAGCTCAGACATGCTTTGTTTTCCCATCTGCAGGGCCTTTCCTTTTCAGAGGTAGATACGATCGGAACTTCCACGATGATCACCCGTATGACGAGTGATATCAACCTGCTGCAGAATGGTGTCAATATGGCACTCAGACTGTTCCTGCGTTCTCCGTTCGTTGTATTCGGTGCCATGATCATGGCATTTACGATCGATTTTAAAGCAGCACTCAGCTTTGTCGGTGCGATCATTCTGTTATCGATCGTTGTCTTTGGAATCATGTATCTGAATATCCCGATGATGAAATCCGTACAGGCAAAGCTGGACGATGTTCTTTTGACCGCCAGAGAAAACCTGACAGGTATCCGTGTGATCCGCGCCTTCTGTAAGGAGGACGAAGAGCTGGCACGTTTCAGACAGAAAAACGAAGAACTGACCAGAATGCAGAAAAAGTCCGGTTCTATCTCAGGACTGACCAACCCGCTGACCTATGTCATCATCAACTTTGCAATCATCGTGCTCATCTGGACAGGTGCACTGCAGGTACAGAAGGGTATTCTGACACAGGGTCAGGTGGTAGCACTGTATAACTATATGTCACAGATCCTTGTCGAGCTGATCAAGCTCGCAAACCTGATCGTGACGATCAATAAAGCACTGGCAAGTGCAAACAGAATTTCAGATGTATTTGATATCCATTCTTCCATGGAATGGCAGGAAAAAGAAACGGAAGCAGAAGTGACAGATCCGGAAAATGCGGTTGTGTTCGATCATGTGTCACTGGCTTATCATGCAGACAGTGAGGCTGCTATTTCAGATGTTTCCTTTACGGCGAAAAAGGGAGAGATCATCGGTATTATCGGCGGAACAGGTTCCGGTAAGAGTTCGCTTGTCAATCTGATTCCGCGTTATTATGATGCAACACAGGGAAAGATCCTGATCGATGGCAAGAATGTAAAGAATTATACGAAAAAAGAACTGCAGAGACAGGTTGCCATGGTGCTTCAGAAGGCAGTATTGTTCCAGGGCTCGATCGCAGAGAACCTGAAATGGGGAAAGCGCGATGCAACGGAAGCAGAGATGCAGGAGGCGGCTGAGATCGCGCAGGCTGCGGATGTTGTGCGTGTCAAAGGCGGACTGAACGGGCAGATCTCCCAGGCGGGTAAAAACTTATCCGGCGGACAAAGACAGAGACTGACGATCGCCCGTGCGATCATGAAGCATGCGCCGATCCTTATTCTGGATGACAGTGCTTCCGCACTGGATATGGCAACGGATGCCAACCTCCGTAAAGCGATCCGCCGGATGCCGGATCATCCGACCGTGTTTATTGTGTCGCAGCGTACCAATGCCATTATGGATGCAGACCAGATTCTTGTGCTTGACGATGGTAAGCTGGTCGGAAAAGGAAAGCATGACGAACTGTTAAAGACATGTGAGATCTACCGTGAGATCTTTGAATCCCAGTATAAGAAAGGAGTGGAGTAAAATGAAACAGAAAGATGTTCTGAAAAAAGTCTGGAAATATCTGGAACATTACAGAATGCTGATCCTGTTATCCTTCCTCTTTTCTATTGCGGTTGTTGTACTGACCCTATATGTACCGATCCTGGTCGGCCGTGCCATTGACCAGATCGTAGAGACCGGTGTGCATTTCGGACCGATCAAGGGCTATCTGTTTGCGATCGGTGTCCTTGTTCTGATCACGGCTGTTCTGCAGTGGATCATGAACCAGATCAATAATAAAGTAACCTATCATGTAGTACGGGATATCCGGAAGGAAGCCTTTGACAAGCTGCAGAATCTGCCGTTGAAATATATAGATTCGCATTCTTACGGTGAGATCGTCAGTCGTATGATCACTGATGTGGATCAGTTCGCGGATGGCCTTCTGATGGGCTTTACACAGCTCTTTACCGGTATTGTGACCATTCTGGGAACACTGATCATCATGCTGACACTCAATGTCGGCATTACCTGTGTGGTTGTTGTGGTAACACCGCTTTCTCTGTTTGTTGCCAACTTTATTGCAACACACACATATACGATGTTCCGTGAGCAGTCGATAACCAGAGGAGAGCAGACAGCACTGATCGATGAAATGATCGGAAATGCCAAGGTCGTAAAGGCATTCGGACAGGAAGAGGAAGCAATCGCCCGCTTTGACGAGATCAATGACAGATTGCAGAAATGTTCGCTGAAAGCAATCTTTTATTCTTCCCTGACAAACCCAAGTACCCGTTTTATCAACGCTCTTGTATATGCAGGTGTCGGACTGACAGGTGCATTTGCCGTTATCGGCGGCAAGATGACAGTCGGGCTTTTGTCCAGCTTTTTAAGCTATTCCAATCAGTATACAAAGCCGTTTAACGATGTATCCGCGGTCATTACGGAGCTGCAGAATGCCATTGCCTGTGCGGGCAGGATTTTTGAACTGATCGAGGAGAAGTCCCAGATCCCGGATGCGGAAGATGCAGCTGTGCTGTCAGATGCAAAGGGCAATGTAACGGCAGAACATGTATATTTCTCCTACACACCGGAGCAGCAGCTGATTCAGGATTTCAACCTTCAGGTACAGCCGGGACAAAATATTGCGATCGTAGGGCCCACAGGTTGTGGTAAGACAACGATCATCAACCTGCTGATGCGTTTTTATGATGTAAACAGCGGTAAGATCTGCGTCGATCAGACAGATATCCGTGATATGACAAGAAAGAGCCTGCGTTCTTCCTATGGTATGGTATTGCAGGAAACATGGCTGAAATCCGGTACGATCCGTGACAATATCAAAATGGGTAAGCCGGAGGCAACTGATGAGGAAATGATAGAAGCGGCAAAGGCAGCCTATGCTGATCCGTTTATCCGCCGTATGCCAAAGGGGTATGATACGGTGATCGGAGAAGACGGCGGTATGCTTTCACAGGGACAGAAGCAGCTTTTGTGTATTTCCCGTATCATGCTGGCACTTCCGCCCATGCTGATCCTGGATGAAGCAACCTCTTCCATCGACACGAGAACAGAGCTGAAGATCCAGAGTGCCTTTACACGTCTGATGGAAGGCAGAACAAGCTTTATCGTGGCGCACAGACTGTCTACGATCAAAGATGCGGATCTGATCCTTGTGATGAAAGACGGAAATATCATTGAACAGGGTAACCATGAACAGCTTCTGGCAAAGAAGGGCTTTTATGCACAACTGTATACAAGCTAAAATATCGTCCGTAAATAACCGGACAAGTATCCGCAACGGTTACTTAAGATACGATATACTTGTACCGTTGTGAAGAAAAGGGAGTCTGCATGAAAGAAAAAATAACAGACATTTTTATGAAATGTATCATAGCTCTGGCAGGTCTGATCCTGCTGGGGCTTAGTTTGTATGCGCTCCGTTATTCCTATCTTTTCCCGGTGGAATATCTGGAGATCGCAACCCCGCAGAAGGATTCTGTCTGGAAAACGGTGGTGGGAGCAGCAGCTTTGTTTTTCCTGCTGTTACTTGTTTCTTATGGAATCAGACAGATTAATTATCGGAAACAGAAGCTGCTGCAGGCGCTGCTTATCCTTATGTTTGTGCTGGCAGCCTTTCTCTTTATACAGGACGGAACTGTCTATCAGGCAGGAAGCGATCCGTGGTATATTTGTGACAGCGCGGCAAAGTTCATAGAAGGAGATTACAGTCCGCTGCAGGCAGGCGGTTATCTGGATCAGTATCCTTATCAGCTCGGACTGACCTTGTATACGGAGCTTGTTTTCCGTCTGACAGGTGTATGGAACGTAAAGGCACTTGTTTTTGCCAATCTGCTTGCTATGACGGCGGCACTTGCCTTCGGACAACTTTTTCTGAAAAAACTGCATGCTATCCGGCAGAGCAGCAGCTTTTCTTTCTGCTATCTGTTGTATCTGCCGATCTATCTGTATTTGCCCTTTTTATACGGAGAAGCTCTGGCAATCTGCTTTACCTTTGCCTTTTTATGGCAGCTTGCATCCTTTCTGGATGACCGGAAAAAGCTGCGTATGCTGTGGCTGGCGGCTTTTGCATGTCTGATGGTCATATGCCGGGCAAATGCCATGATCGTACTGATCGCAGTGGCAATTGTTTTGCTGCTGATGATGATCAGAAAATGGGATAAATGGTTGCTTGCAGCTATCCTTGTGACCTTTGCAGCTGTATTTGCCGGCAGAGGGCTTGTGACATGGCAGTATGAGCTGCGGGCGGGAGAAAAGGTTTCAGATGGGATTCCGGTATCTGCATGGATCGCTATGGGCATGATGGAGGATATCCGGGGGAACGGCTGGTATAACGGTTACGGACCGGAACTGTATGCAGAGTGCGGCTATGATGCGGAAGCAGTAGACCGGGAAGCCAAAGCTTACATGGCAGAGCGGATCCGGAAATTTGGAAAAGATCCAAAAGCCTGTCTTGCCTTTTATAAAGGGAAAGCACTCAGCCAGTGGAACGAGCCGACGGCGGAATCTCTTCTGGTACTCCGCGCAAGTGTTGATACCGAGCAGATATCCAATGGAAAATACCAGTTAATGTTTGGTAACCGGTATCAGCCTTATCTGTCATATATGAACAGCTATCAGTTTTTACTGTACCTGCTTGCCTTTTTGGGGTGTATCAGACTCCTGACAGGAAAAGCCGGAAAGAAAGGAATGTTAGAACAGTATCTGTTCTGTGTGCTGGCACTGCTCCTGATCGGCGGCTTTTTGTTCCAGCTTCTGTGGGAAGCAAAATCGCGCTATATCTATTATTACATGGTGCTTCTTTTGCCGCTGGCGACGCTTGGGATTTCCTTTGTCATGGAGCAGCAGGCAGTCTGGAGAGATAAACTAAAACATAAATAATATCACTTCTGTGGAGCAATAAATTACAAATTTGTAATAGAAAAAAAGTTGCTATTTCTTTATGAACTGGTAATATAAGGAATATACAGACAGATTGAACAGGAAGTGATAAATATGCTGCATATAGCCATATGTGATGATGAACAGATCATCATGGAGCAACTGAAAAAGCTTTTAGAAGCGCACAGACCGGATTGTATTGTGACAATGTATCTCAGAGGAGAGGGACTGTTAGATACATTTAACCAATATGATCTGGTCTTTTTAGATATTGAGATGCCGCCGGCAAGCGGAATGGAGTTGGCAGCAAAATTAAAGGAGCTGCAATATGACGGAGAAGTGATATTTCTAACCAGCTATACCGATTATATGCAGGATGCCTTTAAAGTCAGGGCATTCCGGTATTTACAAAAGCCGGTCCGGGAAGATCAGCTTGAAGAAGCACTTTGTGCGGCAGAGGAGGAGCTTCAGCAGCAGTATCTTGTGCTGACCGGAGAAAAGGTATTTCGGATCAAAATCCAAGATATTCTGTATCTGGAGGCCGTACATAATGAAACTTATATCGTGACAAAGACAGGAGAGCTGGTAGTCAGATCGTCCATGCGGGAGATCTATGAGATGCTTGATCCGGCCGAATTTATCCAGACGCACAAATCCTATGTGGTAGCACTGCGTGCGATCCGCTATGTAGGCAATCAGGAGGTTGTGCTGCAGGAACTGCAGCCACGCATTCCCTTATCCCGCCGAAGACAGCAGGAGGTAAGGAAAGCGTATATGGAATATATTAAAAAACACGCAATCTATTTATAGAAAGAGGAAAAAGGGATGATCATTTTAAATGTATTGCTGTTTACGGTAGAGTTCCTGAAGACATATATAGCATCAGCCGGAATTTTTAAAATAAAGCAGAAGAGAAAGGTATTTTTCTTTTATCTGGCGGCTGTGCTGCTGCTTACGACACTGACTGTTTTTCGGGAAAATATGAATCGGTCTGTGCTCTTTGTCATTTTGACGGTCTTCACATTATGCCTGAATGCGGCAGAATATAGAAAGATCTGGATGATTCCGGTCATTTATATTGTTGTGAGTATGTTGGACATTTTAAATTCACTGGTATTTATCCGCTGTCTGGGCCTCACAATGGAGCAGATACAAGGAAATATTCTCTTGTATACTGTAATAAACAGTGTAACGCTGATCGGTTTGTTAGTCATATATGGCGTGCTGCGAAAGAAAAATCGGGAGGAGATACATTTGCCGACGCCTGCATATGCATCACTATATATACTGGGTGGTGGGGCATCTCTCATTTATCTGACCTGTGCACAACTGTCAATGATGAATGAATATAAGGCAATTTACCATAACCTCTGGCTGGGAGGACTTATCTGCAGCGGCATTATTTTTCTGATCATTGGCGGACTGCTGTTTCATAAAACGGGCGAAAATGAATATTTGAAACGCGAACAGGATATGAACAGAAAAATACTGGACGCGCAGGCAAATTATTATACATTGCTTCTGGAAAAGAATAAGGAAATACGGGCGTTCCGCCATGATATCAAAAATCATCTGTATTGTATGACAATATTGGGAAAACAGGGACAATATGGGGAACTGCAGGAATATCTTGAAAAAATAAGTCATTCTCTGGAGCGTACAGGATTTGATATCAATACAGGAAATGAAATGGTGTCGGCAATTTTAAATGATCTGTCATGCAAGTATAAAGAGGTACATTGTGAATGGCATGGAAAATTACAGAGTCCATTTACTCTGTCAAATTATGATATCTGTACAATATTTTACAACCTGCTTTGCAATGCTTTTGAAGCGGCGGAGAAAACGAAGCAGAAAGAGATAACGGTACAGGTGAAATATTTGAATGATGCATTATATGTTGTTATTCAAAATTACTTTGAACAAAACCCGGTAAAAGAAAAAGGTGTCTTTATTTCTTCAAAGACAGAAGGAGATCATGGATTTGGTATTGAAAATGCCAAAATGAGTATAGAGCAGAACGGTGGTGTTTATGAAGCAAGAGTGGAAGGAAACCGGTTCATCACAGAGATCATCATACCGGAAATGAACTGTGAAACGACTGTTTTGGGCTGAACGGTAGCGATTTTGGGCTGAACGGCATCGCAATCAAAAAACGAACAAGATAAAATAAAAGCAGGTTAAGCATTGTGCTGGCCTGCTTATTTTATGTAAAGGGGGTTGGACATATGTTATTGGATTGCTCGATTCTTTGGTGGCTTTTTAAACTGATCGGTTAATGCAAGTCAAGAATACAAAAGACGAAAATAAGCAAACAGATCGCCGAACCCCAGACTCGATAATTATCCCATATCGTATCGATGGTGTAATACATCATATCTATCCCAGATGCGGTTCGGCGATCCAGGGGGAGAAAAATGAAGAACAGGATAATGTACACGTGTAATGCAGCAATAGAAAAACAAACAGTTTTGCCATTGCTGTTGTTTTTATATAGAAAATCAAAATAGCAGGGGGACAGTATGAGACAGGAATACAAAAGAAAAATGAGAAAACAAATGGGAAGAAGATATCTGGCGATTTTATGCATCATAGCCATTTTCTGTACCAGTTTACCGATTACGACTACCCAGACACAGGCACGGGCTTACACGGACTGGGAGGTATATGAAACAGATACAGGAGATGCTATTGCTGCGGCATATGGCAATCATACATTTGTTTTATTGAATGATGTAGGAATTTTTTATACTTCGGAAGATGCATTAACATGGACTCAGACCGGAATATTGCCGGGAGTTGATGGAACAAAGAAATATACATATGAAAAGCTGCAAATGAAGTATTTAAATGACAGATTTTTTGTATATGGCGTAAATGACATCTTTTTATGGAGTATGGATGGAAAAGAATGGGAAAGCATTAGTATTGGTAATGGATTAGTTACAGCCATGACTTATGGGGAGGGGGCATGGTATGTGGCAACAGATGGAGCTGATCGGAATCGTTATCAGGATGAAGGTGATACATTTTCTCTATGGAGTAGTCAGGATGGAGAAAGTTTCACAAAGCTGGGGACTGAGTCAGATATAAAGGCGTGTAACAGTCTGTGCTTTGCACAGAATAAACTTATTGTCACCGATCCGGTATCGGATACCATTAATACACTACAGCCGGATGGAACACTGCTGGCAAAAATAGACGCACATAATGTATGTTATGAACATTATTATGCAGAGAGCAGATATAAAAGCGGTATGTTCCTATGTTTTTTTGAGGGATATATCTGGTATTCAACAGATGCAATCACATGGAATTGTTATAAAATGCTGTATCAATTTTTAAGGAATAGCATGGGTGAGTGGGCTGAAATACGAGATAACTACTATATGCTTAATAAGACAAGCGGAGAGTTGTATGAGATTACACCATGCTACGATCAGCCACCTGTATTTACTTATATTAATTGCAGGATGAGTTATGGTTATGATATACAAAAACTGGTTGTATGTGATGATGTATTATGGGGATTTGGAAACAATATTGCTGCCAGAATGCCCATGAAATTTGATGCAGAGACAATAGAGTGGGATGACGCAGAAAAAACGCCAACCATCAGCGATGGCAGTGTTAGTGATGGATCGATCAGTGAGAATGTGCCCGCACTCATTTATGAGGAAGATTATGTCAGACTGACAAAGGATATCACATTTTCGGAGGATTATACGTTAAGAGGAAAGAAGTTATATCTGGATGGACATATTTTGACGATTCAGGGGGATTTTACCTGCGGTGATACTGTGATCGATACAGGACAGGGAAAATTGTATGTGGCAGGTAATATGATTGTTGACAGTCAGACCAAGATAAGCGGCAAACTCGAGGTGGATGGGTATCTCAGTATTCAAGGTGGCAGTCTGGATTGTGAAATCTGTGATATCGTGGTTCATGGTGATTTGAGAGTATATTATTATCGCTATAATTACGGACTGCAGATGCGTCATGAGGAAGATCATGTCTCTGTATCGGGGTACCTGGGCTATAATACTGATTATTATGGATTGCTAACAGCCGGTACAATAGATGCATATGGAACAGTCAGGTTATCTGCTGGCTTCAAATCAAGGGAAAGCCACATTTTGAGAGTCTGGGGAGATCTCTCGCAGTCCGTAATAATAAATGATTCTAATTGCGAAGTCGCTAATTATGAGGATATGCGGGTTGATATAACTCCACCTGAGCCTGTAGACAGTCTTTTAATGAAGAGTGCAACAGGGAAAGCCGTTTATCTGACATGGAAGGAACCGAAGGATAACGGGAAGATTGCGTCCTATAAGGTATATCGAAATGGAGCATGTATAAAAGAAGTAACAGAAACTGAAGTGCGGATTGAAGAAAAGTATGCCAATGAAGAAGCGACTTATTATATTACGGCGATAGATGAGGCCGGATGGGAATCTGCAAAGGGAAAAGAAATTACGGCAAAGGCAGAGCCTTTGGCATTTTATAAGGTATTACCGGAAAATGGGTCTGCTGTTGGAAAAACGGTTACCATTACACCATATATGAATTGGGTTCCGGGCTTCAATGATAATCAGTTTAGAATATATTATCATGATCCGGTAGCTGATACAGAAACAGAAGTAGTAAAGGAAAGCCTGACAAAATGGAAAGACAATTGGTTTGAGGGGAAATACCGATATACGAAAGAGTATCCAATAGATCTGTCTAAATTTAAACAGGAGCAGGACATCACGGTATATGCAGAATTGACAGATATAGATGGAGGTGTGACAGCGGAATCAATTACATTGCATTTAGACCGGACGCCGCCTGAACAGCCTGCTGTGACAGTGGTGGAGAATGAAGAAAACATTTATCTGGAATGGGATAAGATAGCTGATGCAAAATACTATGGTATCTATAGGAGAGAAGAAAACACAGAGATATATAAGAAACTTGCAGAGCGCTGGTGGAACAATTATTATGATTCAACCGTACAGGACGGAAAAACCTATATTTATGCAGTGACCGCAATAGATGCCTTTGAAAATGAAAGTGATAAGACGGAGATACCGGCTGTTTATAAGCATCCGGATACACAAGCCCCTGTTCTAAAGTCTTTTAGAGTAATAGGAGAAGAAAAAAATAGGGAAATTACAACTGTTCGGCTGTATGCGACAGATAACAGAAATGTGAATAGATTTGTTATCACTGGAAAACGGGAGAATGATACAGAAAATACGATTTATGAGGTGGTATCGGGGGTAAATGGGTACAGCAAAGATGTAACCATAGATACGCGGAAATATGAAGACGGTGATTACCTATTGACCGCATATGCGGAAGATCGTGCAGGGAATAAAAGTGATGAAAAGACTGCAAAGCTGATCATAGACAATACACCACCGGCTGTACCTGCGGGAATACATGCAGAGGTTACCTGTACAACGGTCAGACTAAGCTGGGATCAGACAACGGAGCCCGATTTAAAATATTATATTGTAGAGAGTAAAAATGAAGGAGAAGCTTACTGGAGAATGTTATCCGGGCATAACATAGTAAGCAGCCGGTTAATAACAGGTTTAAAACCGGAACAGACGATATCTTACAGAATATATGCAGTAGATGATGTGGATAATCAGAGTGCGTATTCTGACGAGATCAAAGTAACAACACCGCCGGATCTGGAAGCACCGTCAAAGACAACCATAGCGGTCAAAAGCAGCAGTGGCAGTGCAGTGACAGTTAGCTGGAAGGCAGCAACCGACAATGTGGGAGTTAAAGCATATCGTATTTATAAAAACGGAGAACTGCTGACAGAAATCTCTGATAAATTAAACTACCGGGATGAAGAAGTAGAGCCGGATCAGAGCTATCAATATGAGGTTGCGGCAGTGGACGAGGCAGGGAACGAAGCGGAAAAAAGCAACAAGTTATCCTGTCTGGTAACCCTGCCCGTCATTTTAAATATAACACCGGAGAATGGAGCTCGGATCGGTAAACAGAAATCCGAAATCGATGTAACACTTCTCAATTATGCGGAAGCAGGAAAGAAGACGATTACCTGCAGCTATTACAAACCGGACACAGATAGCTGGGAACTGATCGGGACAACCTCGGTGTCTCCGTTTATTGCCAATACAACTTCTCGGATTTATTGGGATACCTCTGCCTTTTTGGAGGATGCAGATATCCGTGTCCGTGTGGTTGTGCTTGATGAAGACAGGAATGCAGCACAGCAGGAGCTTACACTGCATCTTGACAGAACACCGCCGGCATTACCGGAGCTGACGGGAAGTGAGAAGGATGCAAAGATCACACTGACATGGAACCGGAGCGCAGATGAGGACTGTGCTGTATATCAGGTTTACAGAAAGGCGGTCAGTGGAAATGATATGGAAGAAGCTTATCGAAAAATCTGCTCTGTCAAAAACAATGGAAAGGACAGCTATCAATTTACGGATACCGCTGTACTTCAACAGAGTACATATGTTTACTATATACAGGTGCAGGATATATTTGGAAATGCCGCTCAGACAGAGCCCATAGAAATATATGTTGCAACAGATCTGACACCACCGACGCCCCCGACGGATGTGTGGGTGCATACAAGAACCGGTTCTTCGGTTACGCTTGGATACAGTGGAGCAAAGGATAACGTGGGTGTTGCAGGCTATTTTGTATACAGGGATGGAAAGAAGATCGCAGAGACAGCTAAGCCGCAATACACAGATTATGGAAAGGATCTGGAAAATGGACTGCAGGAATATGTTTTATACCGTTATACCATAAAAGCATTTGATCTGGCAGGAAACGAATCAGAAGAAAGTCAGATACGGGAAGCTTTTGTGAAGATGCCGTATATTACAGAGCTTAAACCTGCAGATCAGACTTCTATTGCAGCAAAGGAAACAACACTGCAGGTAATTTTTGAAAATACAGGTAACAGCTCTGGAAATTATGCTGACTTTTACTGGACAGAAGAAGGAAAGAAAAACTGGCAGAAAATAAATAAAGAGCCGGTTTGGCAGAGCCGCTATGGGGGAAATTATCTGCAGGCAACTATGAACTGGGAATTGCCGGAATTTGCCGGAACAGGGAATAAAGAGATTAGGATCAAAGCAGTGCTGACGGACAGAGATGGCAATCAGGCGGAAGAGGAGGTTATCTGTACGATTGACCGGACAATACCGGATCCACCAAAACAAGTAGAGGCGCAGTTAAAAGAAGATGTGATCCTTCTGACCTGGGATTTTTCTGACAGTGCGGATATCGCCGGCTATATTGTTTACAGGAGTACAGACGCAGGCAATTATGATGCATTGGAAACGATAGAGGATCCTATGTGCCGGGCATATATGGACAGAACCGTATCAGCCGGTCACAGTTACCGGTACAGAATGTCTGCAGTAGATGTATATGGACGGAAAAGCAAGCCCAGTGATTGTACGCAGGCATTGCAGGTAACAGAGGATACAATTGCGCCGAAGCTGACGGCTCTGTCACCGGATCCTGGAAGAGTAAATGGTAAACTGCAGATCAGTGCGGAAGGGTATGATAACCGAAAGATAGACAGCTTTGTTTTCTACATTAGAGAAGACAGTGAGAATCCATGGACAGAACTGGCAAAAGTGCAGGCGGAGAACAATAAAGCAACCTGTGTGTTGGACACAACGGGCTATGAAGACGGACAATATTTTGTAAAGGCGGAAGCACGGGACTGTGCGGGAAATGTAAGCCAGAATCTGTTCCAAAGACGGTATGAAATTGATAATACAGGTATCGCCAAAATCAAGATGGCTAAATGTGATACATTGGCATCTGTGATACGCTTGCGATGGGAAGATGTTACGGAAACGGATTTTGCATATTTCCTGGTAGAAAGAAAGACAGAAAAGGATGGCAGCATATTCTGGGAGAAGGTGGCGGAAATAACAGACAGTCTTGGATTTGACTGCAAAAATCTGCAGCCACAGACAGAGTATACTTTCCGTGTGGCTGGATATGATGATCTTGGAAACAGAGGGGAAGAATCGGATGAGATCACACTGACTACAGTGCAGGATACGGTCAGTCCAGTTATAAAGAGGATCGGTCCCGTAAAAGGGTCTTATGGCAAACAGATCCGGTTGGAAATACAGGCAGAAGATAATGCCACACTTGACAAGGCAGTATTTTCTTATACGACAGATGGACAAGAGTATACTGTGCTGGCAGAAGTCAGGGCAGACGAGATGGAAAGCAGGAAGTGCTTCAGTTATTTATGGGATACGGGAAAAATGCCGGAAGGAGAGATTGGCGTTCGATTTGAGGTATATGATGCAGCAGGCAATCATAATGCTCTGACAGAGGAAGAAAAGCAGGTGGAGATCGTATATACGATCGATCATACACCGCCGCAGCAGGTAAAAAAAGTACGTGTTACGGATACGGACGGCTGTATCGGACTGACATGGGAAGAATCAGGAGAAACAGACATTCAGGCGTACAGAGTTTACAAAAAGTATGGCAGCTCCTTTAGAAAAATAAGAGAGGCTTCCATACTGAATACCTATGATACGGATGTGAAACCGGGCAACAGCTACACCTACAAAATATCTGCCATCGATCAGGCTGGAAATGAGGGCGAATACTCGGAAGAAATCACTGCTGTGGCTGAGCAGGACAAAGAGCAGCCCGTTGTATACGGGATCGGTCCTGCTGATACAGAAATACTTGGCATAGATCCTGTTATCACAGTATTGGCAGCGGATAATGCAGGACTGTCACAGATACAGCTTTCCTACAGGGAGCTGGGCGGTGAAAAAGACTGGATTGTATTTGCTGATCTTCCTGCATCCGGAAGACAGCAGTATAAAACTGCAGCCATGCAGACAGAAGAATTATCAGAAAATATCACATATGAGATCAAAGCGATCGCGATAGATGAAGCAGGAAATTACAGTGAGGCATTTACGAAAAACTATACCTTTGATCTGACCCCGCCTCAGAAACCGGAACTTACAACAAAACCAGGAAGCTTCCGGATAGATCTGCAGTATGGAACAGCGGATACGGGCACAGAACTGTATGAGATTTATAGAAAAGAATATGGCGAAAAAGAATTTACCTGTGTAAAGAGCACAACGGAAGGCAGCTATGAGGATACGACCGCAAAACCGGGAAAGGTTTATTATTACAAAGTCAGAAGCTATGACGAAAACGGAAATTACAGTGAAAGCAGTACAGAATACAACCATGCCAGCAGTGTTGATACCATTGCGCCGGTAGCTGTTTTGCCGCAGAACATGACAGGACTGACCGGAGTTGCATCACATCTGGATGGAACAGGTTCAACGGATAATGTCAGGATCAAATCCTATACGTGGGATTTTGGAGACGAAAGCGCAAAACAGACAGGAAGCAAGCCTGTTCACACTTATAAAAAAGCCGGAACCTATACAGTAACGCTGACAGTTGCGGATCAGGCAGGAAATAAAAACAGTACCTATGGTACAATAGAAGTAAAGGACGCGGAGCAGAACGGAAAGCTGCAGTTGTCAGTGATGGGATCTGATGGAAGTCCTCTTGCCAGTGCAGATCTGTATATCAGTGCGGATGAATCAGGACAGGAAGCATTTCGTACAAAAACCGATCAAAACGGTGCAGCAGAGCTTATACTTGAGCCTGGAACCTATGAAATAGCAGCGTTTACAGAAGGATATTTGCCGAAACAGGAGCAGATCACGATCAGCAAGGGTGAAATTTTGCAAAAGAAGATCTGCCTCCCTTCCGGGGAAGTGGTAACAGGAAACCTGACTTTCCATCGGATGACGCTTGAGGAGATCATAGAGGCAGGCGTGGATCTGTCAGATCCGGAAAACCTGCATACCTATACATTCTCCGTAACACTGGGGTATGAAGAACGCCCTATACCGGTTGTATTCAGCGGTATGTCAGCAGGCACATTAAAAAAGGGAAGTAGTAGAGGTGGCGGCTTCCGCACATATACAGCAGAGGGCAACGGGGGAAGTATTCAGGTTATCTGTAAAGAACCTGAAGCAGAAAATGAAGAGCCACAGCCGCAGGCACTGATCTATGTAAATACACAACAGACCGTTTCCTGGTTAAAGGATATGTATAATGTACAGCTCGCGGTTATCAATCAGGCGGATAGTGGATTCACATTATCCCAGTCCTCCGCAACCCTTTCTCTGCCGGGGGGACTCTCACTTGCAGCAACAAAATCCGGGCAGACAATGACAAAGGAGCTTGGTGATATAGAGGGACAGGAGTGTGCACTGGCAAGCTGGATCGTAAAAGGCGATAAAAGCGGAAGCTATGAGATCCGGGCAGATTTCAGTGCTAATATGGAGCCGTTCCATGTACCGATCCACCGGGAATTTGTTGCAAAACAGGATGTAACTGTCAGTGCGGGAGAAGGACTGTATATGATCGTACAGCCGGACAGTGCTGTTTTTTATGACGAAGAATCCTATATTTATTTTTCATTGCAGAACAGATCTGACCATGATTTTTATAATGTAAAGACAACATTTGGATCTACGAAAGAAGGAGCACAGCAATATGTCATTTCGGAAGGAACAGAGAGTACTGCTGTTCCGCTGGTCAGAGAGCAGGATATATTGGATGTGGGTATCTTACGCCCCGGACAAAGCGTTACCGGAATGCTGCAGCTGGGAATAGCACCAAGTGATGAAAAACACTATCTGGAGCTGGTAGAAACAAAGGCAGAGATATTAAAGGGTGAAAATCTGGGCGTTACACTTATCATTGCTCCGATCCGAAATATGTCTGCCAATCATAAGATGTATGTAAATGAGGATGGAAGTACTTATTACGGCGATCCGGTCAATGTGGCGACAGGTGCATTTACACAGGAAATCCATGCTTTTACGAACAGAGAAGGAGACAGCCTTTTAGATCTGTCTTATGATTCCCGGAAGGCTGCTGAGATCGGAGAGGCAGGCAGAGGCTTCCGTCACAGTTATGAGTATAATATCTCAGAAAAGCACGGAAAAATCGTACTGCATACATGGGAGACGAAAGAAGAGTATTTTGAAATGGCAGCCCTTGCAACTGCAGAGGAGCTGGAAAGCGATAAAACAGCAGTAACAGGCAGTATAAAGACAGTGGATATTATAAATGTACCCGATCACGCATTCCCCGGAAATTATGTATCGGAAGCTGATCCGAATGTGTGGATCACAAAAGATAAGGATGGCAGCTATCGGTTGACAGATTCCGAGGAAAATAAATGGTATTTTGATAAAGAAGGTGTGTTATATAAAAGAGAAGATACGAATGGGCAGGTGATCAGCTATGAAAGAACCGAGGAAGCACTTACGATCCATAACCGGACAACAGATGAAACTGTGACACTTTCCTATGACACAAATGGCAGGCTGGTAAACGCCGGAGATTCTCATGGAAGAGGCGTAAGCTTTGCATACGATGAAAATGACTGCCTTACCGGTTACCGGAATGAAGAAGGAAATCTGACGACTTATACCTATGATGAAAAAGGACGTATGCTGACTGTTGTCAGCCCAATGGGAACTGTTCTGGTGGAAAACAGCTATGATGAAGCAGGCAGAGTGATCCGGCAGAAAGAGGCGGGCGATGACAGATATGCAGAACTTACTTACACAGAACCTACTTCCCGCGTAGGCAGGACAGAAATCAAAAAAAGAGATGGAGCAGTCAGAACCTATTATTACGATCTGTTTGAGCATATTTTATCAGAAACAGATGAGAATGGAGCAGAGACCTCTTACCTGTATGAAAAAGGAAGACTGATAAAGAAAATAGAGCCGGATGGAAAAGCCACAGAGTATACCTATGATGCAGACGGAAACCTGACGAAGCAGGAAACTGCGACAGGACAGCAGGCGCAGATCAGCTATGATACAGATGGCAATCCGGTAAATATTGCATCCGGGGAAGGAACCGCCGGAACCTACCGTTATGATGAAAAGGGCAGGATCAGCGAATATATCTCAGCCCTTTCAGAAGTGCGTCATTATACCTATAATCCGGATGGAACACTGCGCAGCATGGAAACGGAAGGGCTTGGAACAGAGTTCTATACCTATGATACATACGGAAACAGGACCAGTGTAACAGACAGACGGGGTAACTGCACAAAATACGCTTATGATCAATATGGAAATCTCATTAAGACAACGGATGCGCTCGGAAATACTTCCGGTTGTGTATATGATCAGATGGGACGGGTGCTTTCGCAGACAGATGCAAGAGGAATCCGGACCGAATATACCTATGATGCAGAAGGCAGGCTGCTAACTGAGAAAACAAATGACAGAGAGATCCGTTACAAGTATGATGCGGCAGGCAGACTGATCCAAAAATCAGATGCAGCAGGCATTATAACGACATATGCCTATGATACGGAAGGAAATGTAACAGAAACAGACAGAGCGGGACAAAAAGAACTGAGCAGCTATGATGCGGCAGGGCAGCTTTTGTCAGTATCCGATGCAGTCAGTGCTAATACCGTCTATACGTATGATAAAAACGGATATGTTACCTCTATAACAGAAAACGGTCTGACAACCTTCTATACAAATGATACATATGGGAAAATGTTGAAAAAACAAAATCCGGACGGAACAGTTTTGCAGTATACTTATACCAATGACGGACTGTTAAGTACGGTGACTGATCAGGATGGCAATACCGAGAGCTATGTTTATGACAAGGCAGGAAATCTGACCGGACAGACAGATGCCCTTGGTAACAGGATCACTTATGCATATGATATCCATGGCAGATTGATCAGGCAGACAGATGCCAGAGGCAATAGTGAAAGCTATGCCTATGATGCGGTCGGCAATTGCATAAAACGGACAGATGCGATGGGCACAGTCACGGAAATGACTTATGATATGGCGGGCAGAATGACAGAGCAGTCTGTACTGACCAAAGCAGGAAAGATCACAAACCATTATACTTATGATGCAGCGGGAAATATCCTGACCACAACAGATGCTGAAGGCAGCAGGACGGTCTACAGATATGATGATTACGGAAATTGTATCAGTAAAACAGACTGCATGGGAAATGTTACAGAATATACTTATGATGCCCTGAACAGACAGACAGGGACAAGTGATGCAGCAGGAAAAGAAGCTTATACCTATGATGCACAAAATAACCTGATCCGTCACAGGACAGCCTGTGGCAGTGGACAGGAAACAGAGTACTTGTATACCTATACGCAGGATGGTATGCTGAAAGAGAGCAAAGATCCGCTGCAGGGGATCAGCAGCATTGCATACAACCGGAACAGGCAGATCGCATCGGTGACAGATCCTCTGGGAAATGAAACAGCCTATCAATATGACAGTGCAGGCAGGATCAGCCGGGTAAGAACTGCAGCGGATACACAGACAGAGTATACCTACAATGCACAGGGACTTCTGGCAAGTGAGAAAACCGCAGATGCCAAGACGGATTATACCTATGACGCACTTGGCAGGATCCTTACCAAAGTGGATGCACTTGGCAGGATCACTTATACCTATGATGCAAACAGTAACATCACAAAGGTAACCGAGCAGCAGAATGGCAGGACAACAACGGTCAAAAGAAGCTTTGATGCCTTAAACCGTGTCACGTCTGTTACGGATGCAAACGGAAAGACGGTAAGCTACAGCTATGATGAGCTTGGAAACCGTATCAGCCTGACCTATCCGGGCGGTGAAATCGTCCGTTACAGCTATGATAAGTGTGGTGATCTGCTTACCGTGACAGAACCGGACGGCAGTGTAAATACTTACACATATGATAAAAAGGGCAGATGCACGGGACTCAAGCGTGCAGACGGTACGGAAGAGAGCTATTCTTATGATAAAGCAGACCGTCTGAGTGCACAGACGGACAAAAATGCGGATGGCAGCCTCCTGCACAGCTATACCTACACCTATGACGGCGCAGGCAATATCATAAAGATCGGTGGAACAGCAGATACAGCAGCTATCGGTCATGCAGTCATGACCTATGACAAGGACAACAGGCTTGCTACTTACAATGGGGAAAAGGTGACCTATGACGAACGTGGAAATATGCTTCACGGACCGCTTAACGGCGAAATGGGAGATTACACCTACGACTGCAGAAACCGTCTTATAGAGACAAAAGCTGCAGACGGAACAGTCACAGCCTATACCTATGATGCAGAAAATACCAGACTGACAGAAGAGACAGAAAATACCCGTCATACCTTTGTGACGGATAAGGAAACGACATACAGCCAGCTCCTGACCGAAACGATCAGTGAAAAACATCTGCTGACCTACAAGGAAACCGCAACCATAACCTACACATACGGAAACGGTCTCATCAGCGACAGCAGAAAAGAAGCCAAAGGCAGTGATACAGAAAAACGCTACTACCATTACAACCATATCGGCAGTACAACTGCGATCACAGATGCAGACGGTGACCTTCTCTATAGCTTCACTTACGGAACCTATGGAGAACTTACCGGAATTTATGATGCAGATGGAGAACAGGCAGAGGATACGACTGCGGTCATACAGGCAGAAAACCTCCGCTTCCTGTATAATGGAAGATACGGCGTAGAAACAGGCGCAAACGGACTGTATTACATGAGAGCCCGTTACTATAATC